>Ga0164296_1001517_pt1 | contig 24494 bp, 26 predicted proteins | sample GEODES057metaG_FD_113533 | JGI IMG/M metagenome (GOLD analysis project Ga0164296, IMG submission 113533) | Dystrophic lake water microbial communities from Trout Bog Lake, Wisconsin, USA - GEODES057 metaG | ecosystem: Environmental > Aquatic > Freshwater > Lake | place: USA: Trout Bog Lake...
AAAGGCCCACAATGAACCAGCCAATTCTGTACATGTACCGTAGTCTTTTAAGATACGATCATCCGACAATAATGAATGAATAAATAATTCGGGATGGTAACCTTCTTTAATATAATGTGGCAACTTATTGGAAGATAACTGTTTTAATTCCTCTCGTTCTCTTTGTCTATGCTCAATCATACGTTTCCATGTATCTGGATATTGAAGTTGTAGTTGTGCGCACTGTTTTACACGACGATAGGATAATTCGTTTATTGTTAGATATTCTTTTATCTCCTCTCGATTTAATCCTCGAATGGTGGAAAGGTATTGATCCAAATCGATCCATGTTGGAAGACGAATTCGTTTCATTCGACAACGTGAACGAATCGGCTCTTGGAGTCGACCTGCGTCACGACATTCTAAAATAAAGAGAACTTCTGATGCGTGTGTTTCAAGAATTCGACGAAGGAATGCTTGTGCCTCAGGTGTCAAATCATCCGCACCTTCTAACCATAAAATCGCAGGTTCGGTTCGACGAGCCCAAATATGAAGTTTTTGTCGACCATCTCGAAGTGTTCGATCTTTTCGACAAGGACATACAAACAATTGTTTTCGCACTTCTTGTGCATACTTCTGGATCCAGTAACTTTTACCGCATCCAGGAGGACCTGTGACAATTAACGGGGTATGGTCCATTTACCAATATAGGGATGGACGGGTTTATGCTCTGCGATTAAATGAACGAATCGCAAAACCAAGTACTACTGCGGCGGTTCCTGCGGCAACACCCCATAGAACTTGCTGATTTTGAGACGCCCATTCATTCCAAGAAACGCTTTCTACATTAGTTTGTTCAGTGTTAACTTCTGAAACCATAGTAACATTTTCCTCTACCTGTTCAGTATCACCAGGTGCATCATAAACATGTTCGGATGGCATGATTACTGTACAGTTGACACCGAACGTCTTTAGATCGATTTTTTCTTCAGAATCGCTACATAGATTCCATTATGCCATGCACGTTGTTCAGGGCTTCCAAAAATAACATCACGATCGTTCCACGTGGTTCGAATCTCTTTGCTATACAATACTTCCAAATTCAACTTTGTAAAAGATTCTAATGTTCCCTCACGAACCTGTCGCCAATTCCAATCATCCACAATAAATACAAATGTATCATCTAGACAATCATAAAAATGAGTTAACGCACGACCATGATTTTCCTTAGAGTGTTCTCCATCATACATATAAATATTGAAGGATGGCAAACCATCTACTTCAACTTGATAGCAATCCTTCTCAATAAACATAGCATAGTTTGAACCTTTGTACTTCTTAAAGTTTGCTAAAAATTCACCCTTTGGACCACCAAACTGGCTCCAATTATCAATACATACTACTTTTGCTTGATTTCCACACATCGCGGAACAAACCGATGAACCCTTCCATGTTCCAATTTCCAGATAACGAGCATCCTCACGATTCAATAGATTATTATAGAAATGACGTGTCTTAATACCTGACATTCCTTCCATATTAATAATCTCTTCTGTAATCTTTGATTCACCTCGCTCTGCTTTTTCAAAGGACTGTTCTACATGTGCTCTAAGTTCCTCCATTTGTCATGTTATCTTTTTATATCTTTATATCTCTTAATGCGAGGATAAGAACTGGCGGTATTCCTCTGTGCGTAGCACGGTCATAGTGCCATTTCTCCTCGCTTAATGCGAGGATAAGAACTGGCGGTATTCACGAATAGCCGCCTCATCTAACGCAGCATTCTTACTAAGACTTTGCATGAGAGGATTATTATCCACCGCTTCGACTGCGGAATATGTATTTCGTTCGCGACTTACATCCAATTTGAGAGGGACACGATATTCTACACGGCCAATATCACCGACTCCTGGTGTAATATCTAATGAACGATTAACTGCTAATGCGCGGTCATTGATCACATCCGCATCTAACTTCTTGGACCATTGCTTACCTGGATCACCATTGAAGGTTGCCGAGTTGCCTGAACCCGCAATTGGTTTGCGACCACGAGCAATCTGCTCCTTGTTCGGATTGGTACGCATGTTGTATGCATAAGTTGGATCCATTGAATCAGACCAAGCTCCGTTTCCTCCTGGACCCGTCCATGAAAGACCCGCAGACAATTGAGCCTTCTGTGTTGGTTTGGCAATGTCATCCGGATCATATACTTTTAGACGCTCTGGAGCAGAACTAGCCGCCATGATACCCATACGATCCAGATAAATGGTTGATTCTTTCACAGTGGTACGAGCAATGTCTTTCGGATCCCATACCGTGATGGCCGCCGCACGATCCGCATGTGTAATGGGTGTACCTGTCATACGAATATTACCAATGGTCTCACTTCGACGAGTCGGGCGTGAATCATCTGCATATCGTGACATACCCAATCCATTTTCAGCAGGTACCGCATTGAGTGCCATAACACGCTCGGAAGTTTCATTACGCTCATTTGGACGGATCTCAATGGCAGACTTACCATAATCTGCTTTATCCGCGCCAGTGTCTTTTGTATAATAACTTGTCATATCCGCATTACGATATCCAGCTCCGCCATATTGTTGTGCCATTGGCATACGATAAGAACCGGTCACATAACTCTCTCCAAAATCCTGAGAAGACGCTACACCTCCATATTCAACGGAGGTTTCTGGACGAACGGTATGAGGCATAACTTGTGTTGAACGAACGGTTTCTTTAATCAAATCACCAGTTGTTGTAAAATAACGCTCACCCGTCTCATCAATGTAAAATGTATCAGGCTTGTATCGACGAACTTCACCAATATCTTTCAATTCCGCATTGGTGCCAATAAAATGCTGTCCAGGTACCATTGGGGTATCATAGGTTTCCTTTGGATTAGAGAGAACACGTAGATCATTGGTATCCTTTGGACGCATAATCTCGTTGATCTCCAATTGTTGGAATCCGCCTTTGCCTGCGAATCCAAACTTTTCACCCAAACCGGCTCCCACTTTGGTCGGTTCAAATGGACGCTCTCCGTTACGAACCACTGGAGCTTGAGAGGAAATACGAGACTGAAAAAAATCAGTATTGTCTTCCATGCCATAGGGATTTCCATATGGCGCACGTGATGTCTCGAACATATTTTCCACTTCACGCTTCTTCAATTGAGTTGAACCCGTTCCATTGTACATATCGAGGACACTTGTGTTAGATTGAGGGGCAATGTTTTGTTTGATGCGACCACCAAAGAACGGTTGCATATTGTTATGTTTGTATTCAGCGGAGGCGATACGTTGGCCAGATAAGGGGCTAATAACGTATTCGCTATCCATATAATTTGGATTAGCCTCCGTATTGTCCGAACGGTATTCTGTCATAGGAATATTCGATTCAATTGGAGAGGGAGAGGGTGTCGTACCCGGAAGGAATCCAGGTGCGTAGGGTGGCTGATTGGAAGCATAACCTAGTGCGGTGCCGTATGGTCCATTGCTTGGCTCGGAAGGGTAGGTATGACCATTTGGCATTTGATACATCATATCAAGTTCAGGTCCGAATCCGGTTGCGGCAGCACCTCGTGGAGCAATTGTTAAAGCATCTCCATTTGGGCCACGAGCGGCAGGTAAAAATCCTTCACGAACCGCTTGTTGACGAAAAAGTGGACTTGTATGATCCGTGGGAGGATTCGTGTGTGATGAAGGAACAGAGGGCGCTACTTGTTTCTTTTTTTGGCCTGTTTTGGAGACCATGACGCCTAATCCGAGAAGACCAGCTAGAGCAGCGACTTCCATACTATCAGTTTCTTCCTTTAATTTTTTGATAAAAGACGAGAGAGCATAAACCGGATTACCCTAGACATACCAGGAAATGGCTATTCAATTAACCTTAGAACAAATTAATACGTTTTTTAAAGGTAATACAATATGGACATCGGTCACAAATTATGGCTATCGATTATATACTTTGAATATGCTAAAAAGTCTCGTTCCATTTGGTCTTAATCGTACCGTTCTTCTTCTTTGTTTGGATCAACAATCTGCCGATTGGTTTCAAAGTAAAGGGTATAATGTAATTACTACCAATGAGACGCATGCGCGATTTTGTTCTTGGAATACTCCAGGTTATGAACAAATTTGTTATCTTAAACTGGAATGGATCTATCGGTTGTTATCACTTGGTAAAAATGTATTAATAATTGATGGTGATATTGTATTTTTAAGAAATCCAATGGATGATGTTCAACGATGGGATGCGAATACTCAATTTGATGGATGGATTCAAAATGATGCTCAAAGTGATCAAATTAAAAATAATCTTTGTACAGGTTACATTTATATTCGTTCTAGTCCAGATATGATTCGTTCTTATGATTGTGTATCCGAAATTGGAAAGCAAAAATATGAAACATGTGCCTTTGATAATAATGATCAGACGTATTTTAATAAATATGTAAACCCTTATTCTAGATTTATTCCACTACCATTAGATCAATATCCAAACGGTAAATATTTTTATGATCATGTAAAACGGATCAGACACAATGTAGTCATGGTACATTTTAATTGGGTAGAAGGTCATATGAAAATGGCAAAAATGAAAGAGCATAAATTATGGTTATTAACACCAACCGAGGAGATCTAATCCGTTATCTGAGTAAACTCTTTTACATAAGGCTGTGTTTCCAATTCTCCGTATGCTTGATCAGACAATGCTGGTTCTTTTTTATCACAACATATTACACAATAAAAACACGATTGTATAAAATTAAGGATTCCTTGTATCATTCTATTAACATATCATGATACAATAATAAATCATAAATTATTATGGATACATATGCTTCTCATGGCCCAATTCAGATATAGATGGCTGTTGAGCAGGTGTAAAACATGCCTTTTGACGATGCGTATTGTACTTCTCTTTATCCAAATCACGTGTCGGAATAAAGAAGTCAAATGGAGTCTCAAATGTTTCCTGTGGATTATGAAAGAGAGGTTGCCAGCGATTCCATCCCGTTGTACGAAGAGTACAGGGCGGATCTACCAAGCGAGCAAAAGTAAGAGGAACAACTTCGTCTTGAGCATGCTTCAGATTGGTACGATTATATCGATTGGTGTCGGGATGATACAATACTTGGTCCGCACGAACTTTACTTCCAAGACGATCAATACCCTTCAGATCTGATTCCACATCTGTTTTCCATTCTCCTTCCACCCATGAGGCACCACTTTTTTGAATACGTGTCGTCGCATCTACTGGAAAGGTTGTTGGACAATTAATTGCGGGAGCATTTAAATAGTAACGAGCCGCATAGGATGTAATTCGCATGTCATCCACTTGATGAAACGGATCATGCCGAAGACGAGTTAAAGCTTGTTGGGCACACGGAGCTGCCATTCTTCTTACGCTTTTTATAAAAAACTTTAATACTTTTCGGGACGAACACATACCTCATTTACCATCGGAGAGGGAGCCATTACCGCAGGATAGGCAATCATTTGATAAACCGGTAAGTGAACCGGTTGAACATCAATCTTAACCGCAACCTTAGTATTATCTCGGACAATTTCTGTTTGTTCACGGTGAAGTGGCTGATATTGCCGAGATTGACAAAACGTATTCGGGATATTAATACCTTTTAGGTCTGATTCCAAATCGACCATGTTACCTTTGATCAGACTAACTTCATTACCTCCCACAAGACCAAGAATATGACGTTGTGGTAAAGGGTGAACTTGTTGTGATGTTAGATCATCGTAATGTTGCGGATTTTCTTTTTTCTCCCAATGAGAGGATAATAACGGACCGTATGCTTCATTGATATTGCTAAGGTAGTGGGCCATACTAATCCATCCGATGTAAATTAATTCATAAAAATTGACCGAATTTTAAATCAGATGTGAACATTGTCATCACATTATGTCTCACATTATCATCTCTTTAGACGGAAACATCGGTGCCGGTAAATCCACGTTGCTTGCTGAAATTCGTAAATCCATCCCTGAACTTCACGTTGTTGATGAGCCGGTTGGTCAATGGACCGCACTTAAAAATGAAACTGGAAAGAATTTATTGGAACTCTTCTATGAAGATAAACGTCGTTGGGCGTATACCTTTCAAAATTGCGCCATTCTTACTCGATTAAAAAATATCAAAGAAGCGGTGGAATATCTTGATTCGAATGGAAAAGGTCAGCAAGTTATTCTTACCGAACGTTCTGTTCTTACTGATAAATATGTCTTTGCGCAAATGCTACGTGATGCAGGAGATATGGATGAATTAGAATGGGAACTATATGACAGCTGGTTCTCCATCTTTAGCAAACAACATCAGGTAAATGGTATCATTTATCTTTCCACGAGTTCCACGACTTCCAAAGAGCGCATTCATATTCGAAACCGTCAAGGAGAAGATCGAATTCAATTAGATTATCTCGATGCGCTTGATCTTCAACATAAAAAATGGATTGAATCTACATACATTCCTGTTCTTACACTTTCCACAGAACCGGGTGCTTCTCTGGAAAATAATTTACAGCAAATTAGGGATTTTATTCAACAACTCAAAATGCAGTTGTAAATGAACTATGTATGCTTCTCGATGGACGGAGAGATGCCTTTTTTGTTAACATCTCTTGACGTTCTCCTTCTTGTAATCGTTTGGCCTCATCTTCTTCCTTTTTCTCTTGAAGAAGAGCATCGCGTTGTTGACGACGCTGAAGATAACGTTCCCTTCGAGCTTCACGCTGAGCACGTCGTTCTGCGTCACGTTCTTCTTTTAATAAGAGATGTTGTCGTCGACGTTCCTCGCGAATCGCATTGCGTTCTTTTCGGCGTGTGTTACGTGTTATGCGCGCATTGTTACGTGCTTTTTTTGTATTCACGCGCGTATTGTTTCGTTCTTTGCGTAGGGCATTTCGCAGTTTACGAGTTTCATTACGCAAACGACGTCTTTCATTCCTCTGTCGTTGTTTCATACTTCGCAAATGCCGAAGCATACTTTTATGAGCACGACGTTGCTCCATCATATCCATCTTTGTGTCTTCATTCATTCTCCGTAATGAAACACGATGTTTATGAGTTGAATGTTCCATCTTCTACCGTATACTGATAAATTATCACAGGATTGATATAAATCGTGTAATAATAAATTAAATAAAACAACTTAGCAATTAACATCACGCAAGTAGGAGCGAGAGGGGATTCCTCCATGGATCCATCCTGACGCAGCAACTTCTGGAATCAAGTTCTTGGGATTCTGAACATTGTTCTTTAATACAGGAATCATCGGGGTGTATTGCTGAGAGAAGAATTGCTCTGTAACCGTGCCGCATTCCTTACCCATACGTACTTGTTCTGAATGAAGCAACAGACTCTCCACATCACGAGATGGGTTACCACCTTGCATAAAGGGGACCGTTAAGAAGGGACGAGCCTGTGGGCGAATCTGACAACGATTGTTCTTAAACGCAATTTGATTACGAAGGACAGAATCAGCATCAATAGAAGAATTGTTAAATCCATACCCTTCACGAGGATACATCAAAAGTTGTTCAGAGGCAACAGGGTTCACGCCGGTAGCTTTAGGTACAAGATTAGTAGTCTGATAACGTCCGGGTCCAACGGACTGTGCATAAAATGATTGAATTCCACAAAGGTCGTCTCGGGAATGAGTGAGGCGGTTAATCTCCATGATCTCTACACGAATGCGCTATAAAAAATATAGAATAAAACAAGAATGCATCGAAAAAAGTCTTTGAGTAGGTCATTGTGTCGTTGTATCAAACAAGTCCGAAAGACAGTTCGCTCCATAACAAATAAAGAAAAAGCGGCGATTGGTATCTGTGTTCATTCCGTATTACAAACAAAGGGGCGGACACTCAAACGATTTCGTTGTGGAAAGCATCCGTATCTTCGTACCCAAAAACGTTATCGTTTGGGCCGACAAGAAATGGATACTTCATCATAGATTTTTGAGAAGAACTCAAGATCGATTTGTTTTTCTTCCATGAATGGTTTTAGCATGTTAAATAAGTAGTTTTTATCCGAGATCATTCGTTCAAAATCAATAAATAAGGTTGGAATATCGTATTTCGTCATTACATAAATATAATTTGATATCATTTCATGATAAAAATCTAATTGTTCCTCTTCTGTTGTCGCATTCCATAATCCACCTCCTCGATTCACTCCATTTCGCGCACGACTTTTGGCAGATGCGATATATTCACGTATGGGAATGATAACATGTTTAATTTTAATATTTTTATCTAATTTAATTTGTTCAATGTCCCGTAAAAACGTAGGATTTTTAAGAACATCAAAATGATCCGTAAAGACTCGTTCCATTCCCGCATTACAATTTGGCATCACGTATTTTTTATAATTTTCTTCATTAAACCCTGTATTAAATCCAAGAAATGTAAATAATTTAATTAAAAAAGTAGTTCCACAGCGCCCTGTTCCAGTAATGAATATCTTCTCCATTCTATTTTAATAATATGTTGTATTGTTAAAATAGCTATAATAATATACTTATTCTCCCAAATTTAACCAAGGCAATGAGCTTCCATCTGAACCAGCCGCACATGCTGCCCGTCCACCTTCCTTACATGTCTTTCCAGGAATCTTATATAACCAATCTGCAAACGAACCCTGATCATTTGGTACAGTTGTGGAGGGTTGTGTGACATATTGACGCTGATTTTGATTCTTTCCAAACACATCCGTCGGATCAGAAAACCATTGAACTCGGAAGAAATCATCCATGGTCTGTTTCACAGTTGGATTACCAACCGTTGCTGCTTCAGGACGATCTGGATTGTATTTGATCTCATCCAATAATACATTCATAAACAAATTACGTGAAGTGGGTGGAGTGTAATCAGGAAGAGATGAACCAGCATAAGGAGCTGCATCCACTTCTGCCATACCAATTGGTTCAGCCACTGGCTGGACACTTCCTTTTGTAGAGCCACCATTTACAAAATGTTCCTTGATAGGTGAATCATAACCACTCGGATCAACTGTAACTGTATAGGGTAATTCATGATAATCATCTTTTTTGTTTAAGGAATGTCCTACATCATGTTTATCATTATGAGAATATTCGGTCATTTTATGTGGCGATGTCATTACAATCGTGAATGCGGTGATCATACCAAATAACACCGCTACAGCTAATGCTGGTAAACCAGCAACGGAACTAGCAATTAATCCTAAAAAGAGTGATAATAATACGATCCGGGCAATAAAGTTTCCCATAGAATGTTCACATGTAGGCCGGTATTGTAAACTTAAATTTTGAAAAAGGACCGATGGACTGGTCCAGAATGGGGGTTCACATTCTTTCTTCTTCTCACTCATTCCTAAACCTTATCGACTTTATTTCTTACCATTGTTTGCAGCCTGTTTCTTCTTTTCTAGCTTCTTACGTAATCGATCGCGGGCAGTAGCCAAACGAGCGCTTCCTTCTTTTCCAGCGGCACGAGCAATATCCATATCCTCCATACCGAAAGCACTCTTGATTCCGCTCATCATATCCACAAAACTAGAATTACCCGCAAATTCTTTCATTAACTCCTCTGCTTCGCGCGCAATCTCTTGTGGTCGAATCGCACCCGATTGAACTTTCTGTTGAAGACGCTTTCCAATCTTTGCAATGGTTCGCTGAATGATTCCTGGGTTATTCGAAAAAGTAGAAATAAGAATATTAAATGCCCGGGACGGGTCTTTTTCACAATCTTTTAACATTTCCGGTGAAATACCCAAATCTTCGGGTGTAATGTCCTTCACCATTTCTTGTGCTAATCTCGCAAGATGTCCCTTCAGGAATCGCTCAGGGAGCTTAGGAAATCCGTTCTCAAACATTCCTTTCAAATCAGGTACACCCTTTTCATCTGGAGCATTTGTACCATCGGATGGTTGAAAAAACTTCATAAACTTACCAATAATGGATGAAAAATCAACACTTTCTAGTTTTTTCTTCATCTCCTTCATCGCATCTTCCATCCATTCAGGTTTGGCATCGCCGAATCCTGCTTCCATGAAGCAACAGATTGAAAGAATTCGAACATGTTCCCAAACTGCCTTCTTTGAAGCATCGGACAATGATGTCCAAACAGCATCTGATACATTCACGCCTGGTAAAATTGTACCAGGATTTGTACTATGATCTTCTGAATCACCCCCTCCAAGGGTATTTGTTACTTTAACTTCTTCTTGAAAACGTTTTAACCGACTATCGGCATCTAAAGCACTTGCCGCTTGAATCTGCGCCGTATATTCGGGAAGGGCGCCCAAAACATCCTCCACAAATTCATTATATTTCGTTTGAAAGACTGATGGCTCCGTATTCGATGCTTCAGCCATATTTATTCTTCTTATGCGTTACGAAAAACCCTTTAAATTAACTCGCAGTAGCCTTTTCTGCGAGTACACACAACACTTTCAAGTATTGCCAAATCACATCCTGGTTGTTCTGACCCATCGTATCCCAGTATTTGTCAAAAATGGAAAGTGCCGAAATCATTTCATTGAATTGCGTAGAGATCTTGTGTTGAGCGATTTGTCGAAATAAAAGAGCATTGCGTTCATAAATGGCTTGACCACAATCTTTGTAGACGTGTTCAATAAAAAGATCCAAAACGAGGCGAGGATTAATTTTGCGTGCTCCCTTAACTGCTTCCGTTGCCATCTTAATTTCCTTATCATCCGGAAAGGTCTGACACATCTCGTCAAATAGATTTACAAGTTGTGTGTTAAATGCACTCAATATCGACATTTACTACTGTTCATATCGAGCAATTTGCTTTAGATTGTTATTGACGATTAATACGTTGTGGCATACCGACATCACGATTTTTCATAAACATCTCCATTTGCTGGTCTAACATCTCTTCCTTTTTGCTTCTCTTTTCATTGGTATTGGTTGTCTGAAAACTAGATGCCTCTCGAGTACTCACTGCGTCACTTCCACCGAGAAAGGTAAAGTTATGTTGCATGGTCATTCCTCCATTTCCCTGAGCAGATGTATCCGCTCCGATGAATGAATATTGATCGCCGTATCCTCCGCCCATTTCCATATCCAAATAGGGTTCCGGTTCAACAGGACCGGGTGCTGCTCCGCCACCTCCTCCATTTTTCTTACCACCGCCATCTTTCATTTTGCGCTCATACAACCAATTCATGACGTCGCTATTGGTACGTGGTTCAGGTTCACCTGAAATAACAAGTGTCGGAGTTTGCTTCAGCCAGCTAGGAAGTGCGGGGCGATTCGGACCCGGATCTACACAAATGAATCGGAATTCTTGGTGATAATTGGTTTTAGAAATTTCTTCAAGAAAGGCTTTTGACCATTCGCACCGATTGGAATAGAAGCAAATATGTATGGGGGCCGGGCGACTCATCCTTTTCTTCTGTACGAACGAATCATAAACAGCTTGAACGCAAATGATAAAATTGATGAAATGGAGTTCGGAAGGTAGGGTAGAGTCCTCCACGATGAAGTTCTTAAACGTCCGACAAACCGATGATCGCACCTACCAGTTTACTTTGGCAGACAGTCATGTAACCTATGCCAATACCCTCCGTCGTCTGATGTTGACCGGTGTGGAAACCGTTGCATTTCGTTCTGATATGACCGCTACGGGATCGACAACGGACGTTCTCGTCAAGCGAAACGACACTCCCATGACAAATGAAATGTTAGCAGACCGTATTGGTCTTCTTCCTATTCATGTAACCAATCCCAATGAATGGAATAGTAAAAAATACCTCTTTACTTTGAATGTTGCTGGTGAAAAAGATACGGTTCGCTATGTAAAGTCAGAAGACTTTATCATTACTGATATTTCGAATATTGGTCCGTCCGATGAAAATGTAGAAGAAAAAACGGAGGTTGGAAAACGCGTTCCGACCGAGTTATTCTTCCCACGTAACCCCTTAACGAATGATACCTGTCTCATTGCAACTCTTCAGCCAGGTTCCGGCGCAAATCAACAACGAATTGAAATTGAAGCCGTGGCATCGAAAGGTACGGGTCGAGAGCATGCTCGATTTAGTTCCGTATCACAGTGTTCTTATGAATATACACCGGATGACAATCCGCAACGAATTCAAGAATTGTTTATGCAGTGGTTGACTGTGACGAAGAAAGTGAGCAACCCAGACAAGGCATCCGAACGATACGCAGAACTACAGCGTGAATTCAATACCATGCAAATTAAGCGTTGTTTTAAAATTAATGAACGAGGTGAACCGTTCAGTTTTGACTTCACTGTGGAGACAGTTGGTGTTCTCGATGTGAAGTATATCGTAAATCGCGCATGTGAAGTGGGAGAGAACATGTGCGGACGATATGTCAATCTTCACGAAGGTGATCTTCCGGATGAAATCACGCTGACTCCTGCGGATGCTCGTGTGATTGGTTTTGACTTCTTGTTTCGTGGTCATGATCACACTCTCGGTAATCTTCTTCAAACATGGTTGGTGGAGCATCATATTGAAGGTGATGCCAAACCAGCCATTACCTATGCTGGATACTCTGTTCCTCATCCTCTTCGCGATGAGATGGTTCTTCGAATTGGTGTAAAAGATGGAAAGGAGGCTACTGCTCGCGCAGCGGTTGCTGCGGCAGCACGTGGATGTGCAGGATGGTTTCAACAACTTCGCGCAGAATGGAATCTATCAATTGGTAAACCACTTGGTGTACAGGATGGTGTAGCTCGTAAGAAAGTTCGCGTTGCTCCTCAACAAGCTCCGTCTCGCGTCGGTTAAGAATTCAATATACTTTGTCTATCTTTCATTAATTGAATTTCATCATAAATAAAATCAATAATTTCGGACTGATATTCCCATTCTGATTCATCGATTGTCCATATTTTTTGTTTCCATGATTCATATAATTGTCTATATTTTGTTTCATATTGAGGCTTTGTTTGTAGGAATCGTTTTACGATACATAATATGATTCGTATCATCTGTTTTCCATTCATCTTTATCATATTCGAATCATTAAACGACTGTATCCATTCCATTAACTGAACATGAAACAGTTCATCCCAATCAATATGAAGATCGGTTCGATCATCGATCGCGATCTTGATCGGAGTTTTACTTCGAAGAATTTGATCGATGTTCAATTTGGTGAGTTCCAAGAGGTTCTGATCTTGAATTTTGATCACTCGAGTTGGATCTTGAATAACAGAGATCAGATCCGTTTTGTCTTCATGATCGATCGATGGAAGTTCAGGAAGTGAAGGAGTAGGATAAGGCAACATAACATCCGATAATAATAACGGAATGGTAGAATCAAATGGGAGTGGAATATTATTCGTAAAATAACTTTTCATAAACTGTCCAAATGGAAGAGTAAACCATCTAGCACCAATTACTTGTATTATTTTTTTCCATATTCTACCATAATAGGATAATGTTGAATCATATGATTCATTAAAGGCATTTCGGTTATTTTGCTCAATATCTTCTTCACGATCCTGCCAATCATCCATCCATTGAAATAAAATCCCTAGATGATTTCCCCACGAGCGCCATGCGTGTATATCTAGATTTGTACATACTGCCACTGTTTCCGTAACCAATTCAAATAATACACCTGTTTTCAAAGAAGCTAGTTCAATCAATGTACCCTTCTTTTCTAGATCGTATGATTGACCTACCACAAGACGCTGAAGTTGATTGAGTAGAACATGTTCCCATTCTGAAAGAGAGACATGTTCTGGTTTGTTTTCATTCCATATAAGATAGACCATGTACATTACATCGTGAAAGAGTAATAATGCTTTCTTATTTGTATATTTCAAATGAAGAGTCATACGTCCTCTTCGAGTTGGAGCATTATCCATCCACGGAGTATCATCGAGAATCAAACTCGCAGTATGAATACATTCAATCGCAAAGGCGAGTTCATATTTAACGGGTATATCCGGAGATAAATAGGACCATAATTCACAGAATAATTTGGCGCGAATTTCTTTTCCACCTGTGAACAAATACTCCCATGAGTCTTTGGCAATGTCTTGTGGATGAGTTTTATACCAATATTGTTGCCATTTATGATGAATCTGTGGTCGATGAATCTCCCATAGCATTCCGTACTAATCCTAGGCAGTTTTGTCGTTCTTCATAAATTACACATCTAATGTTCGTCCATCTTCCGCAAAGTGGCACCGTACTCCCAGTGTAGTTACTTCGTGAATTCGAGCTCCGCATCGCGCGATATATTTCGCAAACGCAGTTTCTGCCGAGCTATGGTTATCAATCGAATATGGATTCCAACTTTTTAAATAAAACGCTCGAATGGCATAACACCCAAGAACAATATGACTTTTATCCCATTCAAGACGGTCAACATTATAAAATTTCACATAGGCATCATCCTGATCTTCATAATGAAGTAACTGATCAAACAACTCGGAAGAAGTGACTCGATATCGTCCTGTTAGTTTAATGATCCAATCCGTTGCTTGAATGGAGAGCTGATCTATTACTGAATGGAGATCTAATAGTTCATTCACACCCTTGCTTTTGAAGGAAAGTCGATTATGATCCGTATAAAAAACAGGAACACACTTTCCAGCATGTGTGAATTGATCTAAACAGGTTGGGCGGGATCCATTATTCTCCACAATGATTGGTTGAATCTCAGAAGGTAGATGTGTCAATGTTTCAGTAATCGCAGAGATATATTCTTTCTCTCGATTTACATTCATAGTAAATCGATTTGTAGTAAGTGAAGCAGTAAGAATCAAATAGATCATCCTATGGATGATGTCTTTCATTCATTTTAGGTTAGCAACCACTTTTTTAAAACGAGCATACGCCATCCGATTACATACAATGGAAGTGTGAAAGTGTTTATGAAGATTTCCTTTATTGGAAAAAGAATTATGACAGAATCGACATTCGGTTGGTTTACCTTCTGTCGCAACCGTTTCTGCGAGTAACTCGTCCATATAAATATGAATTGATGGAGGGTTATGATAATATTCTTCTTTATTGGGAAGCGTTTCCCAACTCGCACACATCGGTGTAATTTTTAGATGAGTTTGAAGTTGAGAATAAGTTGGAAACGTGCGAAAACACGCGTCACATGGAAATTCGCGTGGAGAAATGGGACGTTTTTCTACTTTTGGAGTTGGAGGATTAGATTGATGAACTAGTTTTTCAAGAGGAGGAACATCAAGTGTTAATATTCGACTTGTTTTTTCTTCATTTTCTAATGAGATCATTGGCGTAATTACTTGATTTGTACGAGGAGCTGTTTTTGAAGAAAGACTTGTGAGAAGCGTATATAATTTTTTATATTCAGCATCTTCTGTGCTCATTAGATAAATGTACGCATTGTGATTTTAAATGCGTTTAATCAACTTCCTCTACCTTCGGACCCGCCGTCTTTACACCAGAACCCATTTGGACACCTGCGCCATCTGCTCCAGGAGAACCTGCGTTCTCATACATCTTAGTCATAATTGGTCGAATCTTTTCCTCATATGACTTCTGCTTCTCATCATACTCCGCCTTCTCTGCGTCTTGATGTGCATCCAACCAATCAATTCCTTCTTGAACCCATGACTCAACCTCCTTTACAGTATCTGCTCCAAGAGCTTCTTTCACTTTATCTTCACGAACTGCGTTACGAGTATTGTATAAGTATGCTTCCAACTGGTTCTTAGCATCCACACGCTCCATTCGCACCTTATCCTCTGCTGCATGTTTCTCTGCCTCTTGAACCAATCGCTCAATATCTTCTTTACTCAAACGACCCTTATCATTGGTAATCGTAATCTTATTCGACTTACCAGTCGATTTCTCTGCGGCAGACACATTCAAAATACCATTCGCATCAACATCAAAGGATACTTCGATCTGCGGAACACCGCGAGGCATCGGTGGAATGCCTTCCAACTTGAATTCACCAAGACGATTACAATCACGAGTAAATTGGCGTTCACCTTCGTACACTTGAATCAATACACCAGGCTGATTATCCGCATACGTCGAAAAGGTTTGCGCTTTCTTACAAGGAACCGTCGTATTGCGCTTGATCAACGGAGTCATCACACCACCCGCTGTCTCCAATCCAAGAGACAACGGAGCAACATCGAGCAAGATCAAATCGGAAGTACGATCTGTAGTATGCTTACCTGCTGTCAAAATATGGGCCTGAACGGCGGCACCATATGCGACCGCTTCATCTGGATGAACCGAATCATTCAACTTCTTTCCATTGAAGAAATTGCTGACCAATTCTCGAATCTTCGGAATACGAGTGGAACCACCCACCATGACGACCTCATGAATGTCTGTTTTCGACATCTCCGCATCACGCAATACTTGTTCTAGCGGAGCAATGGTGCGACGAAATGCGGATTCGCAAAGTGCCTCGAACTTCGCACGAGTGAACACAATATTGAAATCAATACCATTCGCCAACGCATCCACTTCAATATTGGCCTGAGTGGATGTACTTAGACTACGCTTCGCACGCTCGCAAGCAGTTCGAAGACGACGAAGAGCACGATCATTTCCCTTGATGACGGAACCCTTATTCTTCTTTTCAAACTCTTGGACACACCAGTCCACCATGGCACTGTCAAAGTCCTCGCCGCCAAGATGGGTGTCTCCTGCGGTGGCCTTTACCTCAAATACACCATCATCAATGGTGATCAATGAAACGTCGTGCGTTCCCAATTATGTTACCGTATTGGCTCTTTATCCAATACCTCTCATATTTTCATATGAGTTCAGACTATATCTTATAGAGTTTTTTCTAAAATGGAATCTTTCATTTTTTGTAGGCTTTTTGGAAATACAACATGATACGTATAATTATTTTTTGTACACCACTCCTTTGCGCTAGATTCTTTTGCTCCAAATTTGCCAGATTCTACTTGTTTTACATGCCAGCAATGATTATCTTTCATTTCAATCAATAATTTATAATCAGGGAGTTCAAAATCAACACGATATATATGTGTGCGGTCATTAAAAGTATATTCAATCTTTGGGCCATTTTTAATATTAATATGATGATCTTCACACCATTCGATAAATCGTCTTTCTGGAATACTTTGCCACATTATTGTAGAACCATCTTTACATTTATATTTTCTAAGACAGAATACTTTATTTGTAAAGGAACAATTTGAACATAGTAATTTATAATGATTTTTAATTACTTCCATATCACGATGAATAAATACATCGTCACAATTATCACATTTGAATTTCAGATACAATGGTTTCTCTACCGTGCCATCCGTTTTGTGAATCAGCATAGGTGTATATCGTGATTGATTATAAATGCGATAGGTTGGAAAATAATTCCATTCAGAAATATTTCTGAATTTATCATTATTAATACTAATAATTCTATTTCTAAATCTTTCAAAATCATCATTTGTCAAATGATATAAGAAATATTTTTCCTTAAAATCTTCTTCTTCATTTTCCCAATCTGCCATAGATTTTTCTAGATATTTATCTACTGATAATGTTTTAACCTTTACTATTTCTTCTTTAACATATGATCCATATATTACATTTGAAGCATTCTCTTTCATAAAATTACGATGAGTATTACATTTAGTAGCTTCCTTATTTTTACATGCGTCACAGCCTGTGATTTCTTTATTTACTTTTCGCATATATAAATTTAATGTAATTTCCTGCTCAGATGTACATGTATGACATTTGTATTTTACAGTATAGGTATTATTCCGAGAAATTGGCGTTGAATCAATAATTAATTTAAAAATGGGCTCTTTTGTATTTGAATACAGAGATGTTATTTTTTTAATAGAACACCTGTCTTTTAATATTAAATCATTTGTTATTTTATTACGTATATGTATTATATTTGAAAAATAGTTTGATTCCATATTGTCTATCTATCATAGGTACATCCTATCCTTTTAAGCTCCATATCCGGTGGAACCTATGATGATTAAAACTCTATCTGTGTACTCGTGGGTATAATTACCTAGTCGTTGAACCTTTCCTTACGGACTCGGCTGCTGATTGCCCAATTCTATCATTTTTCAAACCTTCACGCTCACAACCATTAAGGTTGTCACGTTGTGGTATGATAGACTCTAAGGGGTTTCCAGCAATTCACACAGTATATTAACGTGGAGGCAGATTACGCAGCACAACATGCGTTCAGTTTACCACCACAATCGAAGATAATCACGTTCTGCTCACCTGTCTTCTTCTTATCCAACCCATACGCAAGAGCGGCAGCAGTCGGCTCATTAATAATACGTAACACATTCAGACCAGCGATGATACCCGCATCCTTCGTAGCCTGACGCTGAGAGTCATTGAAATACGCAGGAACAGTAATAACCGCATCTTTTACCTCACTGCCAAGATAGGCCTCTGCGGTCTGCTTCATCTTTGTCAGAACCATAGCAGAAATCTCTTCTGGAAGAAATGTTTTCTGCTCACCTTTGAACTCAACGGAGATTTGAGTCTTGTCACCCTTACCAGCAGTAACTTGGAATGGCCAATGAACCATATCAGCTTTTACAACAGAGTCATCGATTTTACGACCAATCAGACGTTTAGCATCAAATACAGTATTTTTGGGGTTTTGTGCGGCCTGGTTCTTTGCCGCATCGCCGATCAAACGGTCTGAATCCGTAAAAGCAACATAGGACGGAGTGGTACGATTACCATGTTCGTTCGCAATGATTTCGACACGATCGTTTTGCCATACACCAACACATGAATAAGTGGTTCCTAAATCGATTCCCACGGCGTAAGATTGCTTAGACATGTTTCTAAATACATAAGAAGACTCATTTTTAAGTCCTTTTATCTATTTACTAAAAAGTTGAATTATACAACGGCTCTTCCTTTATCTTCCTTCCAGTCTTCTTCTTTTCGATCTATATTACGATTTCTTTCAATAGCTCCACGTAGTACATAGGATTCCATTCCTACCTTATTCATCTCATACAGAAGTGCATTGGTATCTTTCGGAAAACATGTTCCGCCAAATCCGCGTTTCCCATCCGGTCCAGGAACGGCAGTATGAGAACTACCAATACGTGAATCAAGTGATGCTGCGTATGCGACTTGGTTATAGTTAATCCCTTTCATACGACAAAACTCCTCCATTTCATTACAAAATGATACCTTGACAGACAAGAATGTATTTCGAAAATACTTTATCATTTCTGCCTCGGAATTGGATCGAAACACAACATGATCATGTTCGATCTTTCCAGCTCGTTTTGCAGATTGAAATAGGGCACGAATGACATCTTGAAACAGATCATCCGATGGCAAACCACGCAAACCCATGATCCAATGCTCACATTCAATAAAGTCTTGAACATATCGTTTTTCAGTCAAAAATTCTGGCATAAAATAACATCCAAGACGATCCGATGTACCTGGAGGAACAGTTGAACGCAAGACAACAAAGTTTTTGGATGGATCAATTACCGAAGATAGATCACGAAGAACTGATTCTACAATTCCGAGATGACAGGAACCGGATGCTTCCATTGGTGTAGGAACACATACAAAGATCACATCACATTGTTTCAGATCTGATAATTTCAAACCAATTGGATTACATAGTTCAGGACGAATATCATAGACAAATAGCTTAATCGCAGAATGATCCAATTGTTGTGTCGCTTTTCCTACAAATCCACTTCCAATCACACCAATATTCATTAGTAATGAATGATGGTGAGTATTTAAGTTATGAAATTAAAATATATTTGTCCATGAAGCACGTGATTGTTCCAACATATGGGCGCCATCACAAATAAACGTAAACATCATAGAGTCCTTCACAGCGGTGATAGTGGATACAGCAAATCCAGTAGAAAAAGTAACATTTCCAGTTCCAGATGTTTGAATAAAGAGACGATCTCCAAAATTAAAATTAGTAACGCTCAGTGTATTGTTTCCATTACCACTAATAAACACAAATGAACCCATAGAAGCATCGATCGTAATATTAGCCTGTGCGCCATTTATTGGGGTACGAACGCCTGTCGCACCAATATTACGCATTTGTCCTTTTGAAACAATCACACCGTTGGTATACACAGGTTGACCAGCATCAATCATTCCACCTGGACCGGGGTCAACGCCGGTAGCATATCCCGCTGGAATTTGGTTGTTAGCAACCGCAAATACAGGAGAATCGGGATCAATAAAACCGGACAGAAAACTAATTGAGTCAAATACGCCAACCATATACGTATTCACACCAGGATGGGCATTTGGATAAAGTTTCTTTCCATTTTCACGCAAAATACGTCCAGCAGGGCATACACTCGCATTTGCGCCAGCAACTGGAGCACTAAGAACACCAGTTGTCTGGGTGGTCTGAGGATTATAAGAAGTTGTGTAGGAAAACAAATCATTATGGAAAGGAACCGTGGAGATGTATTGGCGGGAAGGCTGTTTTGCAGCGGAAGACTTAATCGACGAGATGGTACTCTATTGAATATATTTATTTTATACACCATTGTTTGCCATTCGAATCATTTCATAATAACTATCCTGAATTCCACGAAAGAGAAAGGCAATACGTTGCCATGGTTGTTTTCGAATATAGTCATACACTTCATTTAATGTCACCGTCTTATTTTCTGGTCGAAGTTGCGAAAGATAATACCCATGAATTGTATACAAATGTGGATGATACATCTTATTTATCTTATCAATAGTGGTTGTCTTTCGAACATGTAAATTTTGATATTCTTGATAAATGGTTCGAATCATCATTTTCATAATTTCTTGATAAAAGGAATATTGTGTCGCATCTTCTGGATAATATTCAAGGTACGTATGCGCCAAATTTTGAAGATACAATTGAACAAAACGATCAATCGCGGAAGATGAATTTCCACGAAGCGATCGAACCATACGATACGATTCTGATCGAAATCTCCATCGATTACCCAGCGGATCTTTGAAGACAATTCCCTGAACTTCCCATGGTTGAGATCGAAGTTGTTCATGAACCCATTCACGGATCTGATCGGAACCATCCGTTAATGGGATAGAGGAAAGAGGAAGGCATGATGGAAAGGAAAGAGTAGTATCAGGTGTATCTTGAAAGATAACAGTACCATCATTTGCAATTGTTGCAATATGAATCAAGGTAACATTATTTTGAGCAATTCGCGTTACATTTCGATGTTCCATATGTTGAACAAGAAAACTATAGCATTTGGCAACTTCATTATTGGTTGGTGATGGAAAATTAGAACTAGCCGTTTGGATCATCATATTCAAAGAATCAACCGGATTTTCAGTAGTGATTTTCCATCCTGTGAGAGCTTCCAAAAACAATTGACGAAACGATTTGGCAGAATGAAAGTGTCCGGACGCATCCAATTTGGAGCGACTTGTAATATATAACTGTTCATCACCCACACGTTTGAAACAATTAATCATAAATCCATCCAAATGCTCTTGACAAATTACACCTGCCTGTACAGCTTCTTGTCGTGTTGTAAATGGAAAATCAGTAGAAGTTGTCTTGGGAGGAGCAATAGAAACAGGAAGATTTAATTTTTGATCCCATACAACGGAACGAAACCATTTACTATGAGGAAGATCCATATTGGATACACCCTTTTCATATCGAATCAAAGAAAATCCATTTACCGTATCATGATCCGAAATACGAAATAATCCACCATCTTCCGATTCTAAATACTCTTCTAATTGTTCCCATGTTGGATATTGTGAACGTAACTCTTGGAATATCGTATTTGTAAAGTAAAGTGACATGTAGTATTACTAATCACCTAGTCATCGAAACTCTTTATATCCGCATGGAAAGAGCGATTTATCAAACAATAGAATCTCATGACGAAGATAGGGAACATGGCATCAAGTGAGATGGATGCCCTGGATAATGAAATAGAGGAGGTGTCCTTTAATGATATTGAAATGCAGTCAGATGATCTCCCTGTTGTAGAGGCTGCCACAGAAGTAGACGTTACGGACCCTATTTCTGAATCGATTCAGATCGCCCCGACAGGTGAAACAAGCGAAATTGGTCAGGAAGACAGTCCGAATCTATTTATTCAATTGGGTGATGATGTGATCATCGAATCTACTAGATATGGACGTACCATTGGTACTGTCTACTATCGCAGTTTGGAAATGATTCATGTAAAACCAGACGGTGTTTCAAATGATGTTCATCGTTTTGAAGTGGAACAAACAGAAGACGGAGAGGAACGTTTTAACGAGGAGGATGGAGTGAGCGCAATTTATATTATCAAAAAACGAGAATTTGAATCTTTTGTGGAGCAACAGGATATTCGTGTCAATCAAGTTATTGATACATTTGATCAAGACCGCAAACCTTATAAAACCTATAAGGTCATTGCGGTAAATAAAGATGATGATAAAATTACCATTCAAGATCCAGAAGAAGAAAATTCAGAAGATTTAGAGTTTGGATTTATTGGTATTCCCGCAGATAAACATAATGAGTTTGTCGTAATGCGTATTCGACCAATGGTCTTTTCAGATGAACCATCGTCTGAAGAAGATAAGTTAGATGAAGAGCAAGATCTACAGCCGATTGTAGAGGAAGAGGAAGTCGATGTGGCAGAGTTAGAAGACATTGGAATTGAAGAAGTGGGAGAGATTGAAGTTGTACGTGCAAAAGTATATACTGAAGCTGCAGCATATGAACAACGTATTCCAGATGATATTCAACGAATTGATGCGCTTAATGATTTTCTTTCCAGTTTGGATCCAAGTCTTCAAAATGATCCCTATGCGTTGCGCTCTATACGAACATTGGTTGAAACATTATTTTATTTGAAGCAATCTACGATTGCGTATCAAAAATCAGGAGAAATTCAAGGCGCGAAACAATTATCCGCATCAACATTGGTTGACTTAATTGAGCGCGCATCGGTTCCATTAGGAAGACCCGTTTTAAATATTTCTAAAAAAGAATACAAAGTGGATGAGTTAGATGACCAACAAGAACAGGATGCCAAAAATATTCAATTTGTTGATTTCAAATGGGAACTTCAGCAAATGAAAGATAAAGTTAGTCAACTCGTATCGGGTTCAATTAAGGGTGATGCTAAAACAAAAATTGTAACCGAATGGCATGATCAGCGTACTTTTCTCAACCAGTATTTTTCACCATGGAGAAATGTTGGATTAGATGAACCAGTATGGACAGCACGCCAAGATTCTGATATTTTCAGAATGATACCTCCTGATTCAAGTCTAGCATCCCTTCCTGGATACATCGCGAGTCATGATGAAAAGTCACCACCGATGTTCCACAAAGTTCCATTTGGACTAGAGCGTGCCTTAACCACTAGTTTTCGTAAGGGACCAGAACGTCGAAAGGTAGCATTGATGGAAGAAGAGAAGGCATCCATGAATTCATATTTATTATTTCCCATTCGTGCTGCCCCCTATTTGGGTTCGATTCGCTCTTACAACTTAGCAATTGACAGCGGTCGTAGTCAACTTCCTCCTAAAACCATGAAGATGATCTTGAAAGAGCTTGGCGATCCAACCGAAATGGGTGCGACATCAAATGATATTATTTTATTGAATACTGCGGGGCAAACTCTTGGAAATATTCCATTGGTGGATTATATTCGAGGAATGGCAATTTCATCGCTCGGTTTAGGAGATACTTTTTCTACATTAGAGCAATATGGTATGGAAAATATGGAGTTGAATCAAGAACTTGCGGAGGTTCTTATTGAAAAGGTTAATGCGTCACAATCTCAATTATTATCGGCTCTTGGAAACTTACGTGATGCGATGGTATCCATGGGAGTAAAAGAGGGTGAGCCCAATCCGTTGTTGGAGAGTCCAGCCTTTTTGGAAGAAGTCCAGCGACAGCCAATTTTGGCAAAAGTCTTACAAGATTTTGAAGAAAAGAACGTATCACTCATTTCATCGGATCTTGGAAAAGTGATTCATTTAATGAAGACACATCCAAATTACTTTCAAGTGGCGGCAGGTAAGAATGCGATGCTGATGGGTAAGGCATTTATTGATGCGAATCGAACAAACTATTTGTCTCAACTTGCGATTGAACAAATCATTGAATCTAATTTACGAAATGCAGGTGTTCGTCCTCGCAAAAATCCATGCCGTCATACAGCAGATCTTGTAAGTGTTCGAAAACTTCGCGATGATACAGAGCGATTTCAACAGTTGACGAAGTTTGTTCTTCGTTATCAGGGTGCTCGTGATCAAAATTGGATTAATTGTAACGTGTGTACAGAACATTTAATTTGTTGTCATGAACGTTTACAATTACAGGCTTATTTGAATCCAAAAGAGAAGGATACCATTGAAAAAGAGATCATCCTCATGTTTGCGGGTGGTCAATTTCAAGGAAATTACATTTGTCGAAACTGTGGACAGACCATTCGTGCGTTGGACTTTGATAATAATCTGGAGTTTGATGATAATGGTAAGCCAAAATCGGGACGTTCTGTTCTTGTCGAT
>Ga0164296_1001518_pt1 | contig 24474 bp, 10 predicted proteins | sample GEODES057metaG_FD_113533 | JGI IMG/M metagenome (GOLD analysis project Ga0164296, IMG submission 113533) | Dystrophic lake water microbial communities from Trout Bog Lake, Wisconsin, USA - GEODES057 metaG | ecosystem: Environmental > Aquatic > Freshwater > Lake | place: USA: Trout Bog Lake...
CCACCACCCACAAAAGGTCCCGTATAAGAACTACCACCACCGCATAACCCCGCACCGCCGTTATATCCTTGTGTTGGAGTGATTGCTTGATATGCTGGATTGCTTCCATCAATAAAACCACCCGGATTTACATAACCAGGGGGTATTGTTCCAGTAAGGGCGCTACCATACCCATAAAATGGCGCCGTATAATAAGACCCTGAATGTGCTCCTCCTCCACCACAACCTCCATTCAAACAAACATAATTGTACGCCGGAACACTATAATTTTGTTCTCCAGTCCCTAATCCACCACCATATGCGGTGTAAATTGTAGATGATAATGGTGTTTGAATATACGTATTACTTCCACAAACTGGAATTGTGGATGTGCTTGAGTTATACACTGCCCCAGCACCCCCGCCTCCCACTTGAATAGTATAAGTTCCTATTTGAGTTATTGTATACGCACCTACTGCCGAACCTCCGCCACCACAAGCACCATATGTCGCGTTACTTGAAACCAAACCACCCGCGCCTCCGCCACCGCCTTGGTATCCGTTTCCACCACCACCACCACCACCTACAAGAAGAAAATCTAATGCGTTGTTATTTGCGGGTGTAGATGTTGTTCCAGGGCATCCTAGTGCGGTAATTGTCAAAGAATAAGTCGTAGTTGTTGTGTTTGTGCTCGTCATCATAGAATAAGTTTTAGATGTTGCTGTGAGTTGATTTGGTGTTACTGTGGCACCTGTTCCACCTGTTGCTGCTACGGACGCAATCATATAATAAGGATTAATCACCATTTTGAATAACCCTTTTGTAGAAGACCCTTTACTATTCGTGATAATTACTCCAAAAGAATAATTCGGTGAAGTATTCCCTGTTGTCGCGGTAGAGTTACCCACAGTTCCAGTGATATATGCGTAATAATGTCCGGTTCCAGCGTTATACGTGGTTGAAGAAAGCGACCATGTTCCACCCGGGGAATTGGGCGAAGAATAAGAAGAATTATTGGACGGGTCTACCGAAAATGTAACAGAATTACCACAAGGGTCATACGCTTCTAAATAAACGGCGATACCTGCACCAGAAGAACCGGCCGACCCAGCAGTGTAAGTTTGTCCGTTGTAATATGTTGCATAAGTAGATGGATATTGTGCAGTAACAAAAATGGGGTCAAACCCTACGTATAACGACGACGATAATGTAGATGACATTCCAGAAAGAGAACTTGATACATTTACCGAATAAGGAGACGCACCATTCACGAATGAACCGGTGAATGCGCTGGATGGAACTTGTGCGGTTATACTTGTATAAGAATTCCAGACCACAGAAGGAGAGAAAAAGTTATTGGAACCGTCTGCGCCCAAAAATCGGACAATATTGAGAGAAGAGTCGAAATTAATTCCAGTTAAATAAACATATTGATTATAAGACACATCTTGAAAAATTAAATTATTGGGCGTGTTGGATGTGGTGAGAGATTTCAGTTGTGGTGGACTATATAAAGGTAACCAAATTGATGAAGAAGATTTATAATATTCTATTAAATTGATATCAGTGTTATATCGCATATAACCAGGACTTAAGTTTGATGATGGGCGACTTGCTGTATTTCCGTAGGGAATTTGCATGGCAGTTACAGCATTGGTAGAATAGGCGCCATACGCTGTCATATTTCCATTCACGAGTAGGGCGTTGGAACTTGTCATGACGGTTGTGGAAGCGTCTCCTATACTCATTTTTCCATTGGTTAAAATATGCATTTTCCCATTGTTGGAGAGCACAGGGACTAAATAGTAATCGCCCATTTTATATATACACACTTTTGAAAAAAAGTGTGACAAAATCGTTACACACACTTTTGAAAAAAAGTGCGTCAAGGGAAGCGTTGAAAATATTATTTGAAAACAACTTAAAGAAAATTTTTTTTGTTTTCAAAACAGTTGCGACTAGCATATATCAGCATTATCCACCGGGAACTTAGGAAAATCATAACAGTTTTTCATCAAGAAATCTTATGATGGGAAAAGGTAAAGAATTAGAATTTCCCGAAGGGTGGGCAGCTACGCAATCCGGGGGTTCCCCCTAGCATATATAACTAGGAAATCTCAAAATGACAATTCCAGAACCCCCCGCACCGCCTGGTTGTCCACCTGGTATTGAATTTGGGTTATATGTAAGAGCAGTTGTCATATACGCACCTCCTCCACCCCCACCGCCTGTGCCATGTCTTCCCGCTTCTCCGACACCCGAACTATTGTAACAAGAACCAGTAGCGCCTTGAGACGAGTTTCCGTTAGAACCACCACCTCTCCCTCCACTAATATTTGCGTTTGAATTTGTATTACCACCTCCTCCAAAAACACCATAACAACCATAACCTGTATTATTTAACCCTGATAAATAATAATTTCCTGAAGGATATCCAAGACAAAACGGTGTTAAATTTGAATTACTTATATAATAATTTATACCACCTCCACCACCGTAACCCATGGATCCACCCGAATCTTGTCTCATATCACACCCACCACCTCCTCCACCATACGCCGTAAGTGTTCCTGTTATGGATAGTCCAATTGCTTGACCTCCGTAAGGTGCACCATATGCGTAAGAATCCGTTTGCGTTTCTGGACTACCATTGGATCCGCCCGCATAACCAATGGTGGTTGAACCCGCACCACCTGGTCCACCGGCACCTCCACCCCCACCTCCATTTCTCCCTACACCTGTCGAGTTATTTCCATACCCTCCACTAAAACCTTGACCACCGGTTCCAGAACCAGGTGTGTTGTATGTAGATGCTGCGTAAGAACCACCACCACCCGAACCAAATGTTGAACCTGTAGTTGTATTATTTTCACTATTTCCTCCACCACCACCATACGCGGTTGTTGTACCTCCGCCAGAAGATGAAATAGATGAACTTGTTCCTGTCATGCCAGTAGTGTCATTTGTAGCGCCCCCAGCACCCCCCGCACCCACTGTAATTGTATAAGTAGTTCCATTTGTTAGAGTTGCGTAACCATAAACCACACCACCCGCGCCACCTCCTCCACCAAAACGACATCCACCTCCTCCACCTCCACCAACAATCAAATAAGCAACAGGACCCATGGTTGACGTGGGTGTAAATGTATATGTTTGTGTTACACTACTTGCTGCTTGATAATTATTTGTGCTGGATGTTGGTATGATTTGATTGACTAAACTGGCAGCTGGAAAAGAAATAATTGTATATCCACCAAATGTTGCTGAACCTACCACAGTATTCGCATTGTTTACATAAGTTATTGTATAACCACTGGTTCCAATTGCATAACTTGCAAGTATTTGTGAACCCAATGGTATGGTTAAATGACGAAGCAAAACAAAACCAGAACCTCCCGCACCCCCAGTTGCTGCTCCAGCAGATAAACCAGTAGACGCACCTCCACCACCACCTCCTGTATTTGCGGTTCCTGCTGTGCCATTTGCCACACTCGATGAACCCGTTTGAAGAGCACCCGCACCTCCTCCGCCAATATATGTTAAACCCGCGGGTCTATCGTACGCTCCACCTCCACCTCCTCCTCCATAACCCGTTGCAGCACCTGGAACCGTTGTTCCTTGAACCATTGTAAAATTCAAACCGTTTCCTCCCGTTCCCCCCGCTATTCCCGTTGCGTTATACGCATTCGCATTATTACCTGAACCATTTACACCCGCCATCATGACACCTCCACCACCACCACCACGACCGGTTGCGCCAGCATTTGTTAACAGTGCGTTCCCTCCAGCGTTTCCTTGAGGGGGATTTGTAGAACTTGTGTTTCCTGAACCACCAAGTGCTAGATTTCTCAACCCACCACCACCTCCTGATGCTTGAGAAGAAACACCCGCAACAAAATTATTTCCACCACCACCACCACCTGCTGCCACAACTGAAGCAAACGTAGATGAAGTTCCAGAGGAACCTACATTTGCACCAGTTCCACCCGCACCTCCTGTTCCAACTGTCACTGTATAACCCGTAGAAACAGTTGTGATTTGTAATCCTGTTTGAACACCTCCAGCACCACCACCTCCACCGCCACTACCTGCTCCATCACCACCACCACCACCACCTCCACCACCCACTACTAAATAAGTAATATAGGGAGGAGTATATGGACTTGTAGTAAAAGTGGCAGATGAAGCCGCCGTAAACCAATATACAGTATAACCACCTGAAATGGGTGTCGTCGCACTATAGTTTTGTCCGTTTGCGTCGGTATATCCCACATAATAAGTTGCCGAACCAGTAATGGTGGCGAGGGTTGTGGCTATGGTAAAAGAAAATGCTCGTGGAACCGAATAACCAGGAACAGGGAGACCATCCCTAGCAATAGCGTAAAAGTTATACGTAGTAGTGCTTGTAACTATAGGTGTGGTTCCGATTAATAGACCCGTACTAGCATCCAAAGTAATGGTTGTTCCAACAGGAGGAGTGGAATAATAGTAAGTAACAGGAGTATTGGGGTCGGTGGCATTTAAAGGAGTAAATGGACTATTTGCCGTTGTATAAGTTATATTTCCATAGGCAGTTCCTAAATTTCCTGAAGACGTAGTCCAAGTAGGTCCTGGATTAAATGTTATAATTGTTCCATACTGACTAGATAATCCAGTGTCTCCATTGGTTACAACAACATAGTATCCACTCGGATTTGCGGTTATGTCACTCAGTGCGTAGGATGCGGTTGTCGTAAGACTTATAGGCGAATTTAAAACGGTGCTTGTAGAATAAGACAATGAATTATTTACTCCTACAAAGGTAATTGATGTGTTTGAATTAAAATTGGCTCCAGTGATTGAATATACATTATAACTTGTATCTTGTGAAATATAACCAGGAGTTATATTTGTGATTAAAGGACTTTGTTGTGAAATAGGTAACCAAGTAGTTGTGTTTGAATTATAATATTCAACATAATTGGTATTGGTGTTGTAACGGATATAACCCGCATATCCAACGGGTGGACGGTTATTTGAACTATCTGCTGGTATTCTCATCGCACTCACACCATTCGAATAATAGGTTCCCGTGCTAGAACCCGTGTTATTTTGTGGTGTCAATCCAAAGTTATTGATATTTCCTACGGTTGCTACTTGATACGTATTATAAGTGGTAGGAGTAACACCGACTAAATAATTGTTAGAGTTATCACCAAATTGAGCCGTTCCTCTCGTTGAAATGACATATTGGTCTAAGACAGAAGAACCTGCTGGAAATACATTTTTTTGAGACATATTGAAAATGTATTTCTATACTATCCACTTTTAAAAAAAGTGGAGCAAAAACACCCTTTATCCACTTTTAAAAAAATCCACTTTAAAAATCCACTTTTAAAATCCACTTTTAAAAAAAGTGTAGCAAAACCTCGTTAACATATATAACTAGGAAATCTCAAAATCACAATTCCTGAACCTCCAGCGCCGCCCGGTTGTCCGAACGGTGACCCATTTGGATTATAAGTAAGAGAAGTAGTTACATAAGCACCTCCTCCTCCTCCTCCTCCTGTTCCATGTCTTCCGGCTTCTCCTATAGCAGAACTATAATAACTTGAACCCGACGCACATCCTAAAGCAGCGCCTTGCGCTGGCGTTTTATTTGGGTCTCCACAAGTTCCATTTCCATTTTGTCCGCCACCTCTTCCTCCACTAATATTATTATTTGTGTTACCAAAAACTCCATAACACCCGTAACCTGTGCTTTGTTGTCCTGATAAATAATAACTTCCTGAAGGATATCCAAGACCAAGTGATGATGAACTTGTATAGTTAATTCCTCCTCCGCCACCATATCCCATGGAAGGTCCCGAGTCGGCGCGCATATCACAACCTCCACCTCCGCCGCCATACGCCGTAAGTGTTCCATTTATGGATAGTCCAATTGCTTGACCTCCATAAGGTGCTCCATAGGCGTAAGAATCTAATTGAGTTTCAGGGTTTCCTGCGGTCCCTCCTAAATACGAAATTGTGGTTGAACCCGACCCACCTGGCCCACCCGCACCACCACCTCCTCCTCCATTTCTCCCTATTCCGGCCGGACCAACGACATCAAAATTATTTCCATAACCGCCATTGAAACCTTGCCCACCAGTTCCAGTCCCAGGATTATTATACGTAGAGGAAGCGTATGAAGCACCACCACCAGAACCAACATTGGTTCCTGACGCCACGTAACTTTCACAGTTTCCGCCCTCGCCTCCATACGCTGTAAATAAACCATTTCCTAATGGGGAAGGTGAAATAGACGAATTTGAACCATTGCTACCAATTTGTCCCGAATTTGTGGGTGGAGTTGCGGAGTCTGTGGAACCACCTGCTCCTCCAGCGCCAACAGTAATCGTATATGTTGTTCCATTTATGAATGTTGCGTAACCATAAATTACCCCGCCTGCTCCGCCTCCTCCACCAAAACGACATCCTCCACCACCACCTCCGCCCACAATCAAATAAGCAACAGGTCCCATGGTTGATGTGGCCGTAAATGTATATGTTTGTGTTACACTACTCGCTGCTTGATAATTATTTGTACTGGACGTTGGTATGACTTGACTCACTAAACTGGTCGCTGGAAAAGAAATAATTGTATAACCTCCCAAAGTTGCTGAACCTACCACAGTATTCGCGTTATTCACATAACTAACTGTATAACCACTGGTTCCAATTGTATAACTTGCAAGTGTATTACTTATAGGAATGGTCAAATGTCGAAGCAAAATGAACCCTTGTGAACCCGTTCCGCCAATAGATGTTCCTGCGGTGGCGCCTGTAGATGCACCTCCCCCACCACCACCGGTATTTGCGGTTGCTGGATTTCCATTAATTGTGCTCGTTGAACCCGTTTGAAGTGCTCCAGCACCTCCTCCGCCAATATACGTTAGACCTGCGGGTCTGTCGTACGCTCCGCCACCACCTCCTCCTCCATAACCCGTTGCCGCACCTGGAACCGTTGTTCCTTGAACCATCATAAAATTCAATCCATTTCCTCCCGTTCCACCAGGTGTTGAAGTTGCGTTATACGCATTCGCATTATTACCCGAACCATTTACACCCGCCATCATGACACCTCCACCACCACCACCACGACCTGTTGCACTAGTATCAAATAAAAGAGCATTCCCACCCGCATTTCCTTGAGGGGGATTGATTGGAGTTACTACAATCCCTCCCGCGGCATTTCTTCTTAAACCACCTCCGCCCCCAGAACCGTTTCCAGATGAACCTATTACGTATCTATTACCTCCGCCACCTCCGCCTGACGCTACAATCGAACCAAAGGTTGTATCCGCGCCCTGTCCTCCAAAATTTGAACCAATTCCACCCGCGCCACCCGTTCCAACGGTTACCGTATAACCAGTTGATGTTGATGTTGCCAAGATTCCAGTAAGAACACCTCCAGCACCACCACCTCCTCCACCACTTCCGTTTGAGTCACCACCACCACCACCACCACCGCCACCTACTACCAAATAAGTAATATAAGTAGGCGTGTATGCGCTGGTGGTAAACGTTGCTCCCGACGCAGCAGTAAACCAATATACAGTATAACCACCTGAAATGGGTGTCGTCGCACTGTAATTCTGTCCATTCGCATCCGTATAACCTACTGAATAAATCGCTGACCCAGTAATAGTAGAAAGGGTTGTGATTATGGTGAAAGAAAATGCTCGTGGAACTGAATAACCAGGAACAGGGAGACCATCCCTAGCAACTGCTGAAAAACTATATACGGTTGTGCTGGTAACTATAGGTGTGGTTCCAATTAGTAGACCCGTACTTGCGTCTAACGTAATAGTTGTTCCAACAGGTGGCGATGAGTAGTAATAAGTAACAGGAGCGAAACTTGCGTCTGTTGCCAAAAGAGCAGTAAACGGACTGTTCGCCGTCGTATAAGTTAAATTTCCATACGTAGTTCCTAAACTTCCCGAAGGCGTAACCCAAGTCGGTGCGGGATCGAATGTTATTATTGTTCCATATTGAAAACTAAGACCGCTAGTTGAGTTTGTTGCGACAACATAATAACCACTGGGATTAGCACTTACGTCACTTAACGCATAAGATGCGGTTGTAGTAAGACTTGTTGTTGAATTAAAAACAGTACTCGTTGTATAAGGTTGTGAATTATTTACCCCCAAAAATGTAATGGTTGTACTTGTATTGAAATTTGACCCAATTATTGAATAAATATTTGGATTGGATGAACTTGCGTCTTGTGAAATATAACCAGGAGTTACATTTGCAATTACAGGACTTTGTTGCGAAATAGGTAACCAAGATGAATTGTAAGTGTTATAATATTCAATATAATTAGTGTTGATGTTGTAACGAATATAACCCGCATATCCAACGGGAGGTCTATTTGCTGAACTATCTGCTGGTATTCTCATCGCACTCACACCATTCGAATAATAGGTTCCTGTTCTAGAACCCGTATTATTTTGTGGTGTTGTTCCAAAGTTATTGATATTTCCTACGGTTGCTACTTGATAGGTATTATAAGTGGTAGGAGTAACGCCGACTAAATAATTATTAGAGTTATCCCCAAATTGAGCAGTTCCTCTCGTTGAAATGACATATTGGTCTAAGACAGAAGAACCTGCTGGAAATACATTTCTTATAGACATGTTTAAAAATGTATTTCTATACTATCCACTTTTAAAAAAAAATCCATTTTTACACCTTTTTGCGTTGAAAACACTCAAATGGCACACATTACCTTTACTCATTTACACCATTTAAAATTATAAACCACCTTAGGAAGTTCGGTCTTTATCGGTGTAAATAAGAAAAGGTGTAAAAGTAAATGTCAATTCTAGACAATTTGCTTTAGATTTTAATATCAGTGTAAAGTTAAAGTTATCGCATTGTCCGTTGAAAAAATACAAGAATTTAACAAAAAATTGATTACAAATAATAATATTAAAACAACGTTATATTAACAACACAGACAGACAAAATGAATAATTCCGACGTGATGTTAAAAAAAACTAAGTTAGAACTTTTAAATAAATGCAAAGAACTTGGCATTCAAAAATGTAATTCAAAAAATAAATCTCAGTTGATTGAACTTATAAATTCAAAACATAAAACAGAATCAAATGATATATGTAATATTCTTACAGAACCACAAAACTTTATAATGACGACTGGAGATGAAGAAACAACGCCACATAAATATACCTTTATTGAAGTTTGCGCGGGTGGAGGCGGTTTAAGTGCGGGTTTGATAAAATCAGGTTTTACACCTCTTTTATTAAATGATAATAACGGCGACTGTTGTAAAACATTAAAACGTAATCATCCAAATGCTAATGTTGTGTGTGGTTCTATGGATAAAATAGATTATTCAAAATATGTTAATAAAGTAGATTTATTAACTGGCGGCGTACCATGTCAATCATTTTCACAAGCAGGTTCCAGAAAAGGGTTGGACGACCCGAGAGGAGATTTAATGATGAAATTTATTGAAATATTAAATTTACTAAAACCAAAAATTTTCATGATAGAAAATGTTAAAGGGTTGTTGACCCATGATGATGGTAAAACTATACAAAAAATAATAGATGCACTAAATGAAAGTAGTCTTTATAACGTAAAATATAGGTGTTTAGACGCATCTAAATATGATGTTCCACAAAAGAGAGAACGAGTATTTATTGTTGGTGTATTAAAAAGTATAAGTCATTCTTTTGAATTTCCCAATGAAAGTTCAACAAAAAAGGTGTTAAAGGATGTTTTGTATAATGTTCCAGTTTCAAATGGAGCAAAATACAATGAAGAAAAAATAAAATTATTTAAAATAATACCTCAAGGTGGTTGTTGGGTCAATTTACCTAAAAATTTACAAAAAGAATATTTGGGAAACAGTTATAATTCTGGTGGAGGAAAACGAGGAATATTATATAGGTTGTCTATGGAAAAACCATCATTGACTTTACTATGCACACCATCGCAAAAACAAACAGAAAGATGCCATCCTTTAGAAGAACGACCATTAACAGTTCGAGAATATGCAAGAATTCAAACATTTGATGACAGTTATGAATTTATTGGAAGTTTAAATTCGCAATATAAACAAATAGGGAACGCAGTTCCAGTTGAGTTAGCCAAATATATGGGAGATTCGTTGTTGAAAATTTTATAAAAGTTATACATATTTATCAATTGTGTTCTTGACAAAATCTATTATTACATTGACATCATTTCCAAAAATAAATGTAAGAAATTCGAAGCCAATTTGATGTTCTATTTCAACGTCATTATGTATTGATTTTTCTATAAAACCTCGTATTGTTTTTTCTTTTGTACTTGCATTAATGCACGCATAAATACATCTATATTCTGGATTGTTTTTTTTAAATTTGGTTAGTTTTTCAATGTTTGACTTTTTAGACGACGCGTTATCCGTATTTGTTCTATTTTTTATTTCAATTGCTAATTTTTTAGTATGAGATAAAATATCCAACCCACTTTCATGTCCTACTTTTAGATTAACAAATCCTTCATAATTTCCTATTACTTCTTGCCAAACTTCACCAACTTTCATTTGCCGTTGTTTTTCTTTCAATGCTATCAATTTGTTTTTTTAGATTTTTCTGTATCCAAAATGTCATAAGTTAGTATATTTTTTTCAGGTCTTAATAAAATTCGTTGAATGTTTGCATCTAAAATTTCAAAATATTGTTGTATATTAAACTCGCAATCGCTATTATTTTGATTATTCAATTCACTCATTTTTTAAAATTGCGATATTTATAATTTACATAGTATTCATTTCAAATTTTTTTTATTTTATATAAAAAAAACGGTCACTAACCCGAGATTCATTTATTGCGTCATGGTTTGATACCAGTTTGTTCCATCACAAATAAACTGTGTTGAGTATTGACCCGACGCTAAAATTGATGTTGTTGTTGCCGTAACAGAGTTATAAGATATCATGTTTGTCGGTGTTCCCGTAATAGAAAATGTAACAGTGTTTGTTGTAGAACTACCTACAAGTCTTCTAAATATAACAACCGCCCCGGCGTAGGTGGAACTTGGAACGGGTAAATTAATGGTGGTTGCCGCGCTGGCGTTAATTGTATAAAACTGACTTAAAGGCGTGGACAATGTCGTTGGCGTAGTCGTAACACTAGTTCCTACTTTATAGTTCAACCCACCTTGAATGAAAAGAGTTTCTGTGCTTGTACCCAATACAATTTGGTTCGAGGCAGTGGGTTGAGAGTTTGCACCAAGTGAAGTAGACTGCGTATAACTGCCCGTTGCGTAAGCGTTATATCCAACAGCTGTATTGAAACTCGTTGTTGTTATATTGAAACCCGCACTAGAACCTAACCCAACATTACTCTGTCCGGTTGTATTTCTAAGTAAACTTTGGTAACCTAACGCAACATTTGTTCCTCCATTTGTGTTTGCTTGTAAAGAATTATAACCAATCGCAGTGTTATTTCCACCACTATTGGAAGATAACGCTGAAAAACCAACGACCGTGTTTGAACTGTTATTTCCCGAACCTACCCCAACCGTTATGGTATTCACTAAAATATCTTTGGTAAATGTGTTGGTTCCTGTCCATGTATTAGGTAATGCCAAGTTATACTGTCCCGCACCCGCAACACCTGTTCCATTCAATTCTTCCAATAACAAACAATTGCCCGTACATCCAATTATTCCTGCTCCATTGATAGAAGGAGTTCCTGTGCTTTGACCCGTTGTCTGCATCCATAACTGATAATTTACTTGGTTTGTTGTTCCAGGATTATCAATGAAATTTGTATTATAAGTATTTGTACTTAACGCCACACCCGAACCCTGACCCAAATTCGTGTCTCCAAATAAATAAGTATAACTTGCGTCTATTCCCACACGTTGTCGATATACATATAAATTCAAAAGGGTATTTGCTTGGTCATTTGTTTGATACTTGACTTTATAATTCACATAAACACTACTTGCTGCGGAATAAGGAGTTATACTATTGGTGTAAGAAGGGCAACCCGTTGGTCCAGTTGGATTCAAATATAAATAACTTTGTTGATAAAGCGATGGTGTATTTGCATTATCTAAATAAGTATATTGTATCATGGCAGAAGGCGGTCCCGTGGGTCCAATGGGTCCCGTCGAACCAGTCGCACCAGTAGCGCCCGTCGCCCCCGTGCTACCCAATCCCGCATAACCCGTTGGGTTCAACTCTTGTAAAACAAGTGAATTTCCAGAAGCGTCAATAATTCCAGCAGGATAAAAGGACGTAGAAACGCCCAAGGTTTGATACCATATTTGATATGTCACCGCACTTCCTGCTGAAAATGGCCCAGAGTCCACATAATTTGTTATATAGTTTCCATAAAGAGGGCCACCAGCGTTCGCCGTACCTAAAAATGTATCGCCAAATAATTGTGTATAAACACCAGACGCGTCAATTCCTCCACGATTTCTATAAACAAACAAGTTCAATTGACTATTAGCGACATCACTACAACGATATTGCACCTTATAATTCACATATATTTTGCCATTTCCTGTGAGGGGGGTAATAGCCAACGAGTATCCTGTTGCGAACGCTGGACTTGCCATAACTGCCGCATTTGTGTTGTTGTAGTTGATGGAACCATATGGCGTTGGATTACTCACATATTGAAGAACAACCCCAGGCAACCCTTGTGTTCCTGTGGCGCCCGTGGAACCAGTTGCTCCCGTGTTTCCAGTTTGACCTTGGTTCGCCAAACCCATTCCATAATATTCCTCCAAAATGATACTATTTGCGGAGTAAGATGCATCCAAAAATATTCCTGCCGTATCATTACTGCTATTATCTAACTGGTAATATAATCTATAATAGACAGGGGTTGTTCCTGTGGGGAATCCTTGATTCAATAAGGGATAATGAATATAATTCAACATATAAGACCCATAAATATCAGCAGCAGCAGTGGTTGTTCCCAAAGATTGTTCTTGCGCCAGAACCATATAGTTATTTCCCGCGTTTCCAGGGGCGTACGCCACACCAATGGTCAAACGATTGTTGTTACTATAAGATGCTTTATATTTCACTTGAACTTGGACTTTGATTGCACTGATGGTAGATAAAGGAGTAATTTGAGAGAAATAACCACCATAACTTGCGTCATAACAAGATGGACCCAAAAAAGTGGGTCCATAATTTGATGGAGCACTTGTGGCAGGTATGGAGGACATCGCTGAACCTGTAAATCCTGTTTTTACAACATATTGCATCAAAACTCCACCTGGCACACCTGGTACTCCTGTTGCGCCTGTTGCACCAGTTGTCCCTGTTGTTCCGACGCTACCTGTCGGACCTGTTCCTCCTGTAAAACCTACTGGACCCGTGGCGCCAGTTGCGCCAGTTTGACCCGTTTGACCCGTTGAACCCGTTGAACCAGTGTATCCAGTTCCACCTGTTCCACCAGTTGAACCCACTGGACCCATTGCGCCAGTTGCGCCCGTTTGACCAGTTGAACCCGTTGAACCCGTTTGTCCTGTGTAACCTGTAATACCTGTAAAACCGGTTGCACCAGTCGCGCCAGTTTGTCCAGTTGCGCCCGTTGCGCCCGTGGCGCCAGTATAAGATGTTGGCCCCGTTGCTCCTGTAAAACCTGTTTGTCCCGTTGCTCCTGTTGCTCCTGTTGCGCCAGTTTGACCCGTTGCGCCAGTTTGTCCTGTTGCGCCTGTTTGACCTGTAAAACCAGTGCTTCCAGTTGCTCCAGTTTGACCCGTTTGACCTGTTGCCCCTGTAAATCCCGTGGAACCAGTTTGACCTGTTGCACCTGTTAGTCCTGTAAAACCTGTACTGCCAGTTGCGCCTGTTTGACCAGTTTGTCCAGTTGCGCCTGTTTGACCAGTTTGACCAGTTGACCCTGTAAATCCTGTAAAACCTGTTGCTCCAGTTTGACCAGTTGCTCCAGTTTGACCAGTTGCTCCAGTTTGTCCTGTTGCTCCGGTTTGACCTGTTGCTCCCGTTTGTCCTGTTGAACCCGTCGCCCCAGTTGGACTAATCGGACTATACCCATAGGCAATATTATACACTAAGTCATTTTGATTGTATAAGTTAATTTGCACCTTGAATACAATTTGAGTGTTTGGAGTAGAAAATTTTAAAACTCCATTTTGATAAAAATATGTATTGTAGTTATTCGCCACAATAGTAAACTCATCATTTGCTGCGTAGGAGATTGAACCAAGTAAAAGAGTTCCTCCATTAAATATTGAATATGTTGTGCCTGAAAAATTCAACTGATAAGTTAATGTTCCTGAATTTACAAGTCCAATAATTCGTGATGGTCCTGTGCTATTCACATAAAATGTCAAAAAACAATAAGAATAAAATTCCGCCGTTGTTATTGTTGTTGCTAATCCATCTGTAATTTTTGTTCTTAAAATGGAATTACTTGTTGGAAAGAATATTTGCGATGGAATTAGAGACGATGTTGTCAGTGTAAATAATGCGGGTCCGTTTTGTCCTGTAATTCCAGTTGCTCCCGTTTGACCCGTTTGACCTGTAGAACCTGTTGCACCTGTTTGTCCTGTTGCGCCTGTTTGACCTGTTGCGCCTGTTTGACCTGTTTGACCTGTCGCCCCTGTTTGACCTGTTGCACCCGTTTGACCCGTTGAACCTGTTGAACCAGTTTGACCCGTTGCTCCAGTAAAACCAGTAAAACCAGTTTGTCCTGTTGCTCCAGTTTGTCCTGTTGCTCCAGTTGTTCCAGTCGAACCAGTTTGACCGGTTGCCCCAGTTTGACCGGTTGCCCCAGTTTGACCCGTTGCTCCAGTAAAACCAGTAAAACCAGTAAAACCCGTTTGTCCTGTCGACCCGGTTTGTCCTGTCGACCCAGTTTGTCCTGTTGCTCCAGTTGCTCCGGTTGTTCCTGTTTGACCGGTTGCACCCGTGCTACCCGTTTGTCCGGTTGCACCTGTTTGACCAGTTTGCCCCGTTGCTCCAGTCGACCCAGTTTGTCCAGTCGCACCCGTTTGTCCTGTTGAACCTGTTTGTCCTGTTGCGCCTGTTTGACCGGTTGATCCTGTTGAACCAGTCGCACCCGTTTGACCCGTTGCCCCAGTTTGACCCGTTGCCCCAGTTGCCCCAGTAAAACCAGTATTTCCTTGATTAACAACCCCTGAACCCAACAATTCTTGTAACATTATATTATTACCAGACGACGCCAAAACTCCCGTTCCGTATAACCATGTTCCATTTCCTATCGCACTATAATACAAAGTATATGTCACCAAATTTCCTGTGTTTGGTGCGTCCAAATAATTCGTCACATAAGTTCCCACATAGGGACCCGAAGCGTTGGAACTTCCCATAGATGCGTCTATCCATTGATATGTTGAACCACCACCAGCAATTGTTCGTTGAATACATAATGCGATTTGGGTATTGGCAACATCACTACACTGATACATTACCTTAAAATTCACATAAATGCGACTAACATAAGACAATGGTAATATTTGTGCAGAAAATCCGGTTTGAACCATGGTTGCGGCCGATGTTGATAATAGTGTGGGACCCAATGTTCCTTGAACATATTGTATCACCACTCCTCCTGGCGCCCCCGTTGCCCCAGTGCAACCAGTTTGACCCGTTGAACCGGTTTGACCTGTCGCACCAGTTTGACCCGTCGATCCTGTTGCGCCAGTAGAACCTGTTGCTCCCGTCGCACCAGTTTGACCTGTCGCACCAGTTTGACCAGTTGACCCTGATGCACCCGTTGACCCCGACGCACCAGTTGAACCCGTTGCGCCTGTTTGACCCGTCGCACCTGTCGCACCAGTATTTCCAGTTTGACCTTGATTTGCGATTCCTACACCATATAATTCTTGAACGATAAAACTTGTGGCCGAGTTAGTTTCACCCACAAAACCCGCCATACTTGTTCCGTTACTTGACCCATTGATTTGATAATAAGCAATGTATTGAATGGGGTTTCCTACTGTAACAACAGGTTTATGAATAAAATTCAACATATACGTGTTTTGTAATCCAGATAATACATGGGGTGTTCCCATGGAAGCGTCTTGCGCCAAAATATTATAACTAGCACCTCCATTTGTCGTGTAAACAATACCAATAGTTAATGTATTTACAATATTGGTCACACTTGTACTACATTGATATTTCAATTGTAATTGAACTTTGAACGCACTTATATTGGAGATGGGAATAATAGATGCTGTATATCCAGTTGCCAATGCGCTGAAACAATAAAGCGATGGAAGACCCGAAAATGGCGCAATGGTGGAAGCGTTATAGGACATGTCATTTTGAAATGGCATCGTTGCGTAACTATATTGTAATACTACACCACCAGGTGCTCCCGTAGCACCCGTTGACCCAGTTTGTCCTGTTGCCCCGGTGGGTCCCGTTGTTCCAGTTGGTCCTGTTGAACCAGTTGCGCCTGTCGAACCCGTTGAACCCGTTGACCCAGTTGCACTTGTCGGTCCCGTCGCACCAGTTGCCCCAGTATAACCCGTATAACCTTGATTGGCAACACCGACACCATATAATTCTTCCAAAACAATACTATTTGCTGAATAAGACGAGTCATATATAATTCCAATTACATCATTACTGAAATTATCAATGTTATAAAACAATTTATAAGTAATTGTATTTGTAGTTGCCGGTTTATGGACATAATTTAACATATATGTGTTATACAATCCGGCCGCGCCAATTTGTGGGCCAAGAGATTGGTCTTGCGCCAAAACATTATAAGACGCACCATTATCAGTTGAATAAACTACCCCAATGGTTAGTGTATTGGATATACTATACCCGCACTTGTATTTTACTTGAACTTGAACTTTTATCGCACTTAATGGTGAAATGGGTTTAATTTGAGCCATGTAGTTTCCAGTAGTTGCACTTCCCGCGTCATAACAGTAGAAAGAGGGGAGACCTGGATAAGGTCCCGTTGGAGCAGGATATTGCTGTGTGGTTTGGGCGAAAGGACCTGGCGCAACAACATATTGTAATACTACACCACCTGGAGCACCTGTTGCACCTGTGGCGCCAGTTGAACCCGTTGAACCCGTGCTACCAGTCGCACCCGTTGCACTCGTGGGGCCCGTGGTTCCTGTCGCACCTTGACTTCCAGTGGGTCCCTGATTTACAATAGAACTATGAATATGAGAATAGGTCGTTATTGGGTCATACAATCCTTGATAATAATACAGCGCTGTTCCATTATTATTTGAACTATTGTATAAAAATATTTGTGCTTGATAACAAGGGTTAGTATAACTAAGTGATGATATAGATACATAAGGAACAAATAATGTGCATGTGTATAAAACTGGATTTCCGCTACTAACATATTGAATAACTGAACTTAAAGAAGAAAGTCCAGCAGTTCCATTTCCTCCTATCTGATAAACATTGGGTGGAAGATTTACAGGTGGTATAACTGCGTTATTAGATGCGTCAAGTATAAATCCATTTCCATTAAATGCGCCAGGTGCGTTTGACGATGCATCGTAAATATACAAAGCATATGTAGCGTATAATAGTTGATTACCTCCTGAAGTAATATTTGCGAATAGATTTAAGTCCCATGTTCCTTCCACTAAAAAATTATTTTGATTTGTTAAATTTAAAATCGAGTTATTAAAATAGTTTCCATTTGCGTAATGATAACCAGTTTGTGATGGATTCAAACTAATTGTTGAGTAATTTTTTGCTGCTGTATTTGTATTTGTGTCCAAAACATCAATTTGTGTTGTATTTGTTGGATTATATCTGTTCAAATATAAAATAAGACCTGACCCACCAGGTGTTCCTTGTGGACCAGTTATACCCGTTGCTCCAGTTGAACCTGTATTTCCTGTTACACCCGTTGGTCCCGTAGCGCCAGTTTGACCGGTTGAACCTGTTGCTCCTGTCGCACCTGTATTTCCTGTTACCCCTGTTGGTCCAGTAGCGCCAGTTTGTCCTGTTGCTCCTGTTTGTCCGGTTGCACCAGTCGCACCCGTTTGACCCGTAGCTCCAGTGCTACCCGTTTGACCAGTTGATCCTGTTGCTCCTGTTTGTCCTGTTGCTCCAGTTGAACCAGTTGCTCCAGTTGCACCAGTGCTACCAGTTTGACCCGTTGAACCTGTCGCACCAGTGCTACCCGTTGGACTTGTTGGCCCCGTAGCGCCTGTGCTACCTGTTTGACCCGTTGCGCCAGTAGCGCCTGTGCTGCCTGTTTGACCCGTTGTTCCTGTTGCTCCAGTTTGTCCTGTTGCTCCAGTACTACCCGTTTGTCCAGTTGCGCCTGTTGCTCCAGAGCAACCCGTTTGTCCTGTTGCTCCAGTTTGTCCTGTTGCTCCAGTACTACCCGTTTGTCCTGTTGCGCCTGTTGCTCCAGAGCAACCCGTTTGTCCAGTTGCGCCAGTTTGTCCTGTTGCGCCTGTGCTGCCAGAGCAACCTGTTTGACCCGTTGTTCCTGTTGCTCCTGTTTGACCCGTTGCACCAGTTTGTCCTGTTGCGCCTGTTGCTCCAGAGCAACCCGTTTGTCCTGTTGCTCCTGTTGCTCCTGTGCTGCCAGTTTGTCCTGTTGCACCCGTTGTTCCGGTTGCTCCTGTTTGTCCAGTTGTTCCTGTTGCTCCTGTTTGTCCAGTTGCGCCAGTTTGACCAGTTGCTCCTGTTGCTCCAGAGCAACCCGTTTGACCAGTTGCACCAGTGCTACCGGTTTGCCCTGTTGCGCCAGTACTACCCGTTGTTCCAGTTGCTCCTGTTTGTCCTGTTGCTCCAGAGCAACCTGTTTGTCCAGTTGCTCCTGTGCTACCAGTTTGACCCGTTGCTCCAGTTGAACCTGTGCTGCCTGTTTGTCCTGTAGCACCGGTACTACCTGTACTACCCGTTTGTCCTGTTGCACCAGTTGAACCTGTTGCTCCAGTTTGCCCCGTCGCACCCGTTTGTCCAGTTGCACCTGTTTGACCCGTTTGTCCTGTTGCACCTGTCTGACCTGTAAAACCTGTGCTACCCGTTTGTCCTGTTGCGCCTGTCTGACCTGTAGAACCGGTGCTACCTGTTTGTCCTGTTGCACCCGTTGAACCAGTTTGACCTGTTGAACCTGTAAATCCTGTAGAACCTGTACTACCCGTTTGTCCTGTTGCACCAGTTGAACCTGTTGCTCCAGTTTGACCCGTCGCACCCGTTTGTCCTGTTGCACCTGTCTGACCTGTAAATCCCGTAGAACCTGTGCTACCCGTTTGTCCCGTTGCTCCAGTTGAACCTGTTGCTCCAGTTTGACCCGTGCTACCAGTTTGCCCAGTAGCGCCCGTGCTGCCAGTTTGACCTGTTGCTCCAGTAGAACCCGTTCTACCTGTTTGACCGGTAAAACCTGTAGCACCCGTGCTACCTGTTTGACCAGTAGCGCCTGTGCTACCCGTTTGTCCAGTAGCGCCAGTGCTACCCGTTTGTCCAGTAGCGCCTGTTGCGCCAGTGTCACCTTTTTCACCACCAGAACCTACTGGACCCGTAGCACCCGTGCTACCCGTTGAACCTGTACTCCCAGTTTTACCAGTTGCGCCTGTTGCGCCTGACGCACCTGTTTTTCCAGTAGCGCCAGTTATACCCGTTGAACCTGTCGCACCCGTGCAACCAGTAACTCCCGTAGCTCCAGTTGAACCCGTCGCACCCGTAATTCCTTCACCTGGCAAAGAAGTATGAATATGTGAATATGTTTCTGCGGTTTGATAATAAAGTGTAGCGGTATGTGACGCACCCGTGTCCACATTTTTCAAATAAATTTGTACTTGTAAATAAACATCTGTTATAAATAAACTTAAATCTACATAAGGAACAAACAAAGAAGCGAAATATTCATTTACGCCTACTTGCGCAATATTGGCAATCGTAGATAATCCACCTGCTTGTATTATTGTTGCGGTTGGATACCCTGCGATTTGAAATGGGGCAACAGGGGGAACATTTCCAAACGCATCTGTAATTTGACCTCCCGTATAATTCAGAGGGGGGTCAATTATATAAAGAGCAAAAGATGCTTGAATTGCATTTAAATCGCCGAGAGAAACTTCGGCAAAAAAATTCAAGTCCCAATATCCTTCTAAAATAAATTTCTGTTGATTTGTAATATAAATTGCGTTGTTGTAAAAGTAATTGGAAAATACAGAAGTATTCGGGGCAATAGTTAATGTTGTTGTGTTTTGTGCGGCGTTGTTTGTGTTCAATGAGAGAATATCTATTTCATTTGGTGGAGCATTTTCGTCATTTCTATTTAAAAACAATACCATTCCCGCACCGCCTGGAATACCTTGAGGTCCCACTGAACCAGTAGGACCAGTTAAACCATCTTGACCCGCGGAACCTGTTGGGCCCGTCGGTCCTGTTTCTCCCGTTCCACCACCTGGCGGACCCGTTGGACCCATTTCACCAGTTCCACCACCAGGAGGCCCAGTTGGGCCAGTATAACCAGTTCCGCCACCACCTCCACCTCCACCACAACTCGGTGGCACATAACAATCGCAAACATCTATTTCGGGTGGTTGATAATTACAATCTGGATGTCCGTCACAAACATCACCATTTATTTGTTCACCACATTGAGGACAAGGTGTATAATAACCTGTCGCACAATTTACATTTTGCAATATCGTTTGTATTGGAACACCATTAATGGTTTCCACATTCAGGTTTGTTGTTGTTATATTCACACTCTGAATGTTATTTGAGTTGATATTGCTCATTATATTATACTGAACTTTATATATAATATAATAAACAAACTAAATTAGCAGGGAACCCAGGACCGCGCAGCGCTGCCCCTGCGACCCCTCCTATTAACCGAGTATTTATATAATTTTTAAGTTTCACTCGAAAAATTGTAATAATATTTTAAACTTTATTTTAAAAATTCTTACGATTCTCTAAAAATCACATTTTTGGGATACTGGTGGACACTGCTGAACTAAATTTAATATTTACGGCACAGGAAAGGGGCGTTGATTTTTTTCAATCACTAAAGGAAGTGGAATAATCGTGGGTGCTTGTTCGTAAAAATTCGCCGTTCTCAATGATTTGTATTCTGGAACAAATCTGGGTTCAGGGTTGACTAAATTCGTGGAATTAATACCAAATAAAAAGGATTCGGTCTGAACAGAATTATTCGAGAGACTTTCTCTCGGTAACCGTCCTTGAAGAACGCCAAGACCTGCCATTCTAGTATCTACTGCCTCGCCATATTGGGAATGTTTATACAACTTATATTGTTGTTGTTCCTTATATTGTCGTTGTTCTAAATAATAATTTCCAGGCGTGTTAATGTTTTGTGTAGATGCCATTTATTATAATCGGTTATTTTTTTGCAGGGAACCCAGGACCGCGTAGCTGCCCCCATTGCGCTTCGCGCAATAAGGTTGAGGTCGCTTTGCGACCTCCGACCCTGCGACCCCTCCTGAAAACCTATTATTAGATAACTTTTAAGTCTCACTTGAAAATGCGTAATGATATTTAAACATTAATTCTAAAACTCAACACACCGCTTTGAAAATCTAATTTTTTGAGATATCGGCGAACGTAACTGTTATTTTTTATTTCACGTGTTTCACGTGTTTTATTATATTTTTCAACAACATATCGGTGTTTTCTTTCGTGGGTTTGTTCGACAACATGTCGCATAGACACAAATGTGTAACATGAAAATAATCATATGAAAACAATAAAGAAAAAGCAATTTCCATGTCATTTATTTGTTGAATTTCCATAAGTTTTTCAATACAACTCATAAAATCTTTTCTGTTTTCATGTTCAAAAACAAATTTATACAAGGTTTGCATATTTTCATTAATGATGTCTGAGTAATCCTCTAAAAAAAACGCGTGTAAAAACTCATTTTTATAAATATATTCCGCAATATCTAGTTCATCTACAACTTGATATTCTAGTTCTTCACCTTGTGTTTGTTTATCCTGCATATATTTAATTGTCGTTGGGTTGTTTTTTGCAAGTACACTATCATAAAACGGATATGTGCAAATAAATTCATTGTTATACATCGGCATATTAAATATACGTTAGAGTCTTTAATATATTTATCCCAAAAAAAAGTATTTTACATTACATACCTCCCCCAACTCATGCCTTTTCCTGAACCAAAATCATATCTGGCAATTTCTGTAATAAACCCTGATTGTAACGCTTCCGTCCAAACTTGGGTTGGACCAATTGTCCATTGCGCCGTCCAATCTGGTCTATAAATCGTGTCGTCCAATACAACCACAGTTTTCGGGTTTGCCAACTGTTTACAATTCCATAAATCTGCTTTGGCGATTTCATAATCATGCCCTCCGTCAATAAAAATAAGGTCGAATGTTTGTTTTGTTTCATTGTTTTCAATAAATTCAGGAACAGACACTGTGCTATCTCCTAAAATCAATGTGTGACGATTTTCATATGTTTCATCTAAATATTTTTTACCAAATGACAAATAATCATGAACGCCTAAGTCAAAACTTGTGACTGTAATGTTTTCATTCATTTCAAGAAAAATCTCACTTGAGTGACCCGCATTAAACCCAATTTCCATAATATTTTTGCATTTGTTGTTATTCACAATTTGTTGTAATAATGATACTTGCCTTGGTTCCTGTTGCGTAAAACCTTCAAAGTTAGTAAAACCATTCGTTTGTAAATATTGTGTTAATGACATATACACAATATTTAGATTATATATTATAGGGGGAACCCCCGGACTGCGTTGCTGCCCCCATTGCGCGAAGCGCAATAAGGTTGAGGTCGCAAAGCGACCTCCGACCCCTGGCAACCTCCCCGCCCTTCGGAGAATTCTAATTCTTTACCTTTCCCATCATAAGATTTCTTGATGAAAAATTGTTATAACTTTCCTGGGTTCCCGGTGGATAATGCTGATATATTATATAACTCTAAGTTGTTCTTTTGTTCTATCAATTACAAATCAGTTTTCACACCTCCAGTCACACAATCAACTTCTGTATGTGTATCAAAACTTGAACTATTCCATTTTGTTACACTACAATCGTCGATTGTTGCGATGTTTAAACTGCTACACTGACTAAACGCATATGGACTGATAGTTGTGATTGATGACGGTATTGTAACATCTTTCAGACTATTGCACATATAAAATGCATAATATCCTATCGTTTTTTTGATAGAACTATTGTCAAACGTCACGCTTTCTAAACCTGAAGATTGAAACGCACTTGTTCCAATTGTTGTAACTGACGAAGGTATTGTTATACTTGTTAATTTTGTGCATCCTATAAACGCACTAGAACCAATGCTCTTTAATACCGAATTGTCCGCAAAAGTTACACTTTCTAAACCAGAATATTGAAAAGCAGTGTTACCAATCGTCTCGACTGACGATGGAATTTCAACACTTGTCAACCCACCACACATACTAAACGCATCGGTTCCAATTGCGGTGACTGATGATGGAATTGTTACACTTGTCAAATGACTACAACTTTCAAATGCGTTTGGACCAATGCTCGTAACGGATTCTGGTATTATTATACTCGTTAATTTTGCGCATCCTTGAAACGTTCCCGAACCAATGTTTGTTATTACTGAATTATCCGCAAATGTCACGCTTTCCAACCCCGAAGAAGAAAACGCAAAGGTTCCAATGGTAGTAACCGATGATGGAATGGATATACTTTTCAAGTTATGACATCCAGAAAATGCGCTAGATGCTATACTTGTTACTGTTTCTGATACAATAATATTTCCATTACATGTGGATGGTATATCCGCACATGTTGTGTTAGATAAAACACAACTGTCGTCTCCTTTTACTTGAAAATACTTGTCGTTGAAAAAAGTATTTACAAAAACGGCGCAAAGTAGCAATCTTGTTTTAATATTCATTTTTATATTATAACAAATGTTTTTTTTTACTCCACTTTTTTTAAAGTGGATGTGGAAGGTTTGCTCCACTTTTTTAAAGTGGATTTAAAGTGGGTGTAAAGTGGATTTAAAGTGGAACCGAAGTTCTATCTCGTGTCATTTCACGAGAAGGAACCCCTCCGCGAATCCATCCGTCCGAGGCAACTCCTTCCACACAATAAGCGGGGTTTGTTACTCTGTCTTTAATATTCGAAAGAAGTGGTGTGGTATGGTGATTCATATAGGTCTTTTCTCCTAATTGATTGATGGAACGTTTGTTTGTTAACAACTCCCCTTGTTGAATTTGAGCTTCCAAAATAGGGTCAACGGAACCACGACCTAAAAATGGAACTGTGGCAAAAGGGCGTTGAAACAAGTCTATTTTACATTTTGGATGTGTATTCAAACTGCCTATCAATAAACTGGAACTTTCATCCACATTACAACCACCAGCGCCCATTGAACTTCCGCCATTATAAAACACACCTGGTTGTGTAGTCGCAAGTTGAATCGGTTTTCGCATAGAACAATCATCGATGAAGTAATTTTGTAGAGTATAA
>Ga0164296_1001519_pt1 | contig 24458 bp, 18 predicted proteins | sample GEODES057metaG_FD_113533 | JGI IMG/M metagenome (GOLD analysis project Ga0164296, IMG submission 113533) | Dystrophic lake water microbial communities from Trout Bog Lake, Wisconsin, USA - GEODES057 metaG | ecosystem: Environmental > Aquatic > Freshwater > Lake | place: USA: Trout Bog Lake...
CCGCCGTCGTGCACGCGGCTTCCGTAACTTCGAGAACCTCAAGGCCATCTGCTACTGGATGGCTGGAGACCTAAACCTCAAAATCCCTTCTGCTTTTACCCACCCAGTTTAGCGAAGCGCCCGCTTTTTTCACCGGTTTGATTTTTTCAATTCTGGGAGCAATTTCTGTTAATTTCGACAAGTGTGTCGGCGTGGCTTGGGGGGCGGTTGTCGCGCTGGCGACTCTCGTAATGATTGTATTTTCACTGATCGCCGGGTTTGGGATCGAACTGCCGTCGTTTTATTATTTATTGAATGGCCCGGTATTCGGCTGCTGCACTTTGCTTGTATTGCTTCGTATGCAGTTTGGCATCCCGCCTCGCTGGTTGGAACAATTGGTGAGTTGCTATTTTGGTATCTATCTAGCGCACCACGCCGTTGAGGAGGGGGTGGAAATGCTATGCGCGAGATTTGGCCACGTGCTGATACCTTACGGTCTGCCCTCACGACTCTGGTTCGCATTAATTGCTCTTTGCGGCGGGATAATCGTTACATGGCTTCTCCGCTTGTCACCTCGGCTTGCTTTTTGGATGTTGGGGGAACGGTCGCAGGTTGAATCCAAGTAATTGAGTTTCAATCTGCTCGTTGCCACCTTAGCAGTGCTGGCACTGGGTTGCCGTCCTCTTCTCAATTTACTCCGAAGTCGAAGGACGCCGCGATGTGGCACAGCCCAAGTCAAAATCCCCTGATTTTTATCCCCATGGACATCACCGTAATGATCCTCACTTTCAATGAGGCACCAAACATCCGGCGCACGTTGGCAGAACTGTCTTGGGCGAGTGTCATTGTTGTGGTGGACAGCGGCAGCACCGACGGAACTTTGGATATTCTGCGGGAGCACCCAAGCGTGCGGTTGTTTACACGTGTGTTCGACACGTTTGCAAATCAGTGCAATTTCGGCTTGGAACAAGTGCAGACAGAATGGGTTTTGTCACTGGATGCTGACTATGTGCTGACTTCCGCTTTCAAGAACGAACTGAAAAAATTGAAGCCTGAAGAGAATCAGGCGGGCTGGAAAGCGCCGTTTGTTTATTGTGTACATGGGCGGCGCTTGCGCTCGTCTTTGTATCCACCAAGAAGTGTTCTATATCGCCGAAAGCTGGCCACCTATGTTGATGACGGACATGGGCATCGAGTGAGTCTTAAGGGTGGTGTGAAGATGCTGGAATCATCAATTCTTCATGATGACCGCAAACCTTTGAGCCGTTGGTTTGCCGCCCAGATCACCTATGCTGATCACGAGACACTCAAACTGGTTTCCGCGAGTCCTCATGAACTCAATCGTGCTGATCGCATTAGACGAATGATATGGTGCGCCCCTTTTCTGGTGCTTGTTTACACCTTGTTTTTGAAGGGACTATTTTTGGACGGTTGGCCGGGTTGGTTTTATGCTTTTCAGAGGATGCTGGCTGAAACCATGATCTCCCTGCGTCTAATGGAGCGAAAATTTTACTCCGACAAGGACGCAAGTTAAAGTGGATATTTGCGGTTGATTTACAGTTTGGAGTGTGTGCGAAATTTGTCCGGCCTTTCACTCTGCCAATTGAGGTCTGCGCCGAAATTCGTTTGTGCAACCTCCATGTTAAGCTAAAACCATCTCACAGCAGTTAGGAAACCAAACACATGTTAAACGACAACCTCATCACAGTCGGCGGCGCCGGCGGTTTCATCGGCGGTGCTCTGGTCGCCGACCTCCTCCGCAAGGGGCACACACGCATTCGTGCCATCGACATCAAGCCATTCAGCGAGTGGTACCAGAAATTCGACGAAGTTGAAAATTTGCAACTCGATCTGGCTGACCTCGCCCATTGTCATACAGCAGCCAAGGGGGCGCACACCATTTACAATCTCGCGGCAGACATGGGTGGCATGGGGTTCATTGAGAACAACAAGGCCCTGTGCATGCTCAGTGTCCTGATCAACACCCATCTCTGCATGGCGGCGAAAGATGCGGGAGTGGAGCGCTTTTTCTACGCTTCCTCCGCGTGTGTTTACAACGGTGACAAGCAAAAGGAGTACCACATTCCTGCGCTTAAAGAGGAGGATGCCTATCCAGCCCTGCCTGAGGACGGCTATGGCTGGGAAAAGCTTTTTTCCGAGCGCATGTGCCGGCATTTCCGCGAAGACTTTGGCATCGCCACCCGTGTGGCACGTTACCACAATGTGTATGGTCCGCTCGGCACCTGGGACGGTGGTCGCGAGAAGGCTCCCGCAGCCATCTGCCGCAAAGTCGCCATGGCCAAAATCAATGGCAACCATGACATTGAAATTTGGGGTGCTGGCGAACAAACGCGCAGCTTCATGTATATCACCGACTGCGTGTTCGGTACGCAGATGCTGCTCAACAGCGATTTTATCGATCCTATCAACATTGGCAGCGCAGAAATGGTCAGCATCAACCAATTGGTCGATATGGCTGAGGAGATCGCAGGCATCAAGCTCAACCGCCGCTATAACCTCAGCGCTCCAAAGGGAGTCAACGGTCGGAGCAGTGACAACACTTTGATCAAACAAGTCTTCAACTGGGAGCCCAGCACCCGTTTGCGCGACGGACTCGAAATCACCTATAAATGGATTTACGATCAGATTCAGCAAGGGGCCAAATCGCTCTGAGAGAAGAGGCCTGCAGAGTTTCACGCCCTCTTTGAATTAGGATTGCTGCATGCATATTCTCCTGCTCAACCAGTGCTTCCATCCGGATCACGTGGCCACAGCGCAGCATCTCACTGATCTGGCGCATCAACTGGTCAAATGTGGGCATCAGGTGACTGTGGTGGCTGCATCGCGTGGTTACGACAATCCGGACATTCGCTACCCGGTGCGTGAGATCTGGCAGGGTATTCATATTCACCGCATTTGGACTCCAGGGCTCGGCAAGCGGGCGAAGTGGCGGCGTCTGGTGGATTTTGCCATCTTCTGGGGCAACGCCACACGCATATTGCTGTCATTGCCACGGCAGGATGTCACGGTCTGCCTGACATCGCCGCCGCTCATCTCCACGCTGGGTGCACTCATGGCAAAGCTCAAAGGGGGGGCTGTGGTGCCGTGGGTGATGGATCTGAATCCCGATGAAGCCGTTGCCGCCGGCTGGTTGAAGGCCGGAGGTGTCGTCGAGCGCACGCTCACGTTCATCCAAAACTGGAGCTTTCGGCGTGCCTCCCGCATCATCGCCCTGGATCGCTTCATGGCGGAACGTATTCAGGCAAAAGGCGTGCGTGCTGAAGTTATCCATACCGATGCACCTTGGTCGCATGATCAGGCCATTCAATACGACTCAACAGCGCGAGAGGCCTTTCGTGCGGAGCACGGTCTCACGGACAAATTCGTCGTCATGTATTCCGGCAATCACAGCCCCTGCCATCCGCTGGATGCCGTGCTGGCAGTGGCGCAGGAGATGCAGGGAGATGAGCGGCTGCACTTCCTTTTCGTCGGCGGTGGCAGCGAGTTCAAAAAAGTGCAGTCATTTGCCGAGGCGCAGGCCCTCAAAAATATCACCTGTCTGCCATATCAGCCGATGGAGAAGCTGTCGGGTTCACTCTCTGCGGCGGATCTGCATCTCGTGGTCATGGGCGATCCATTTGTGGGCATCGTGCATCCCTGCAAGATCTACAACATCCTCACTCTTGGCATTCCATTTCTTTTCATCGGGCCCGATCAAAGCCACGGTGCCGATCTGGCGCGGCGGTTGGGCAATCCCACGCACGGACGCGTGGCGCGCAATGGGGATGTGCCAGCCATTGTTCAGCAGATTTATGACGCGATGACTCTTGGGGTACAACCGGTCAATGAAGCGGCCAAGGCGCTAGGCGCTGAGTTTTCCCACGCGGTGCTGTGTCCGCAAATGGTGGAGGTGATTGAGCTGGCTGCTGGACGCGCTTGATCGTAAGCGTGCATTCCTGGAATGGACCCAGGATATTACGGCGTCACCACCCGCAGCCGCAGCAGCAGCTTCGTCGCAGTCCCACGCGGAAACGTTGCTTGCAGGTGTCTAGTGACTCCATCGTCGGAAAGCACGGTCGTACATGGACTGGCCGTCGTCCAGGTAGTTAGGTCCTGGGACTGGTCCACCACGTAAGTTAGGTCGGTCGCGGCGTTGTTTTGCCGGTAGGTGAAGGTGATGTTGTCCCCGTCCAGGGCCAGCGCTGGCAGCAGGTCCGGGGTGGATGCTTTGGGGTTGGCATTGAGAGCGTACTTGAGGAGATTGGTGATACCGTCGCCCGCAGGGGTGGCCAGGGGACCGCTGACAGTAGGGTCCTGGGCCTCATCGGCGCTGAAAGTGGAGGTAACCCAAGTCTTCCAGGGAGTGCTGGCCGTCACATCGATATTGGCGCTGCTAATGTTGCTATAGCTTGCCGAGACGCTGGCCGCGCCAGAAGCATACGGAGTCGTGTACAGGCCATCTGTGCTTACACAGCCATAGCCGGTGCTGCTCCAAATGAAGGCGGGCTGGACGGCGAGGTTGTTACCAAACTGATCTTGCGCCGCTGCGGTGAACTGCTGCTTGATCTGATTGCCGATGACTGGCGTGCCGGGGGTCACATTCACATAAGTGAGCGTCTGATTCACCGTGACCGCTACGCTGCTGGTGGCCGTACTGCCACTCGTGTCGGCAATGGTAACGGTGAATGCATAGTCGCCCGCCTGGGTGAAGAGGACGGTGGTGTTCCTGGCCGCATGGCTGCCATTGATCGTAAAGGCGGGCGTGGGAGCTCCTGCGGGAACCATGGTGGCGGTCCAGGTGTAGCTCAGGGCGGATTCGGGAAAAATCGTACTAGTGCCCTGCACCGAGAGCGCCGCATTCGTGCTTGTCACGGTGGCGGGCGCGGCTGCCGCAGCGCTAGCGACAGCGGGTGTAGCGATTGCCAACGCGGCAATCTGCTCCATGTTCAGAGGGGTATTGTAGATGCGCACCTCATCCAGCGCGCCGAGGTAACTACGGGTACTGCTTCCGGGGTCCTGTCCCAAGGTGGTCATACCGTCAAAGGCCGCCACCTCGTTCGCCACGGGGTTCACCGCGCTCTGCAAGGTGCCGCCCTGAGCCTGGAGGTAGAGCGTTGCATTCGTGGGAGTTACCACCAGTGCCACAAACGTCCACTGCGCATCCGGCACGGTCAGGCCGGAATTGAAGTCGTAAGTCGCGGACGCATCGTTCCAGGTGTAGCGCAGCTCGTTTGCCGTACCCAAATGGAGGCCGCACGCCGTCGTTCCCGCACGGCAGAAGACCAGGCCTGCGAAGGGGCTTTGCGTCCCGCTGCACCGCACCCATCCGGTGATGGTCAGCGTATTTGTATTCAGATTCAGCGCGGGAATGCCTGCGGTGCTGCTGCTGGTCCCGGCGCAGGACAGCGCCCCTGTGCCCTGGATGCCAGTGGTCCAAGTTGTGCCGTTCAACGTGCAGGTGTAACCGTCCCCTGCGGCGTCCGCGCTGGTGGTGCCGCTGCCTTCGTCAAACTTGTACCAGGCCAGTACGCCGTTGATTACCACGGTCGCCGTCGCGGTGTCGCCAAGGCCGTCGCTCAGCGTGTAGGTGAAGGAGTCGGAATTCGCCAGGGTGCCGCTCAAGGGGGTGTACTGCAGCACGCCGCCTCCGGTATCCACCACGGTGCCCAAGACCCCTTGCGAGTACGCGCTGACCGTCAGCGTCGCGCCAGCAGGGCCGGTGTCGTTTGCCAGTACATTCACTGTGCCAGTTCCGCCCGGCGCAACGCTCAGCGCATCATTCTGCGCGGCCAGTACGGAGATGCTGTCAAACGTCGCGGTGCAGAGTGTCTGAGGGGCCGTGCTTGCTACGACCAACCCCATCTGCACCGCCGCACCGGACATGGGGATGTTTGCAGCGCCCTGCTGTGTCCACGTCAAGCCGTCTGGCGCGGTGTATCCGGTGATAGTATTTCCGCTGCGCACCAGCCGCACCCAGTACGGTGCGGCGGAGCCGCTGGAGTTGCTGTTGACGCTGCTCAAGTTGGTGTCCCTACGGAATTGAAACGCAACGCCAAGCCCCGGGGTGATCGCCATCATCGCTTGCGCTGCTCCTGCGTCCCTGCTCGCACGGATCATCACACCTGCAAGCGCCCCGTCCGCCGTGTTTTGCTGCGTGGCCACGCGGGCGGTGATCATCCCGTCACCGCACAGATTACGGTACGCGTAGTGAAACTGGTCGGCAGTACCCGCGATGCCGTTCCCCGCAGCGCTCAGCGTGAAATTGCCACCACTGCTATCATAGGCGGTACCTGTGAGCACCGGTGCTCCGATATCCGCAGAAATCCACGGCGCTGAGACCACGGCCACCGTGGCCGTAGTTGAGCATGCACCTGCGGTGGCGCTCACGCTGGCCAGCGTTCCGCTTCCCGGAGCGGTGTATAGCCCCGCGCTGTTCACGCTGCCGCTACCAGCCGCTACCGCCCAAGTGAAGGTGGGCTGCACGGCCAGTGGCACGCCAAACTGATCCAGCCCTGTCGCGCTGAGCTGCAGCGTCTGCCCGGCGGTGAGATTCATCGTGCCGGGAGCCATCAGCACTCTGCTCAGTGTTTGGCTCACCGTCACGCTCACACTGCTGGAAATCGAGAGCCCCTCGAAATCTCTGATCGTCACCATCAGAGTGTAACTGCCCGCCTGATAAAAGGTGGCCGTCGTGTTCTTCGCCGCATTCGTGTTGTTGCTGGAGAGCGATGGAGTTGTCGCCCCGCTGGGAGCAGTGGTGGTTGTCCAGGTGTAGGTCAGGCTTGACTCACCGCCGCCGTCGCTGTCTGTCCCCAGAACAGATAGCGCCGTTGTCATACCTGTGATGCTGCCCGGCGTAGCGGCCGCTGGCGTCACCACCGTCGGCGCGTCATCTCCTGAAGTGTCAGGTATATTGAGCATGACCGGCGCAGAGGCGATGCCGCTGGCGATGACCGCCAGCGCATAGGTGCCATCCGGCGCATCCGGCGGCAGCGTGAACTCCGTGCTTTGCACCGCCGCTCCCGTCTGCACTGCGGTGCTGCTCCAGTTGAAGGTGCGCGCAAAGTACACATTTCCCGTGCCATCCGTCAGCCGCACGATGGGGTAGTTGGTCGCCATCTGGAAGTCATCCCCATACGCTGCACCTTCCGTGAAGCCGTTCAGATTCGTCCCTGTCAGGTGGTGGGAGCCGTCCGCATTGCGCGAGATCCCGGTAATGGCGGGCTGAAAGGTGGTGTCCGCAGAGCCCGAACTGCTCACATACTCATACACTCCGGACCCTGCTTTGATCAGCACGCTGCCATTCGGGAGTGTCAGCATCGTCATGGCGTAGGGCGGGATGTTGAGCGTCGTGCCCGTCGGGCCGTTTACCTGCGTGATGCTGTTCGCCACGGGGTCATATTCAAAAAAACTCGGCGGCCCCGTCAGATAGCCTGGCCCTGCGGCAAATAGCACATGGCTGTTGGGCAGCACCGCGCCGGGGGAGTCTCCGCAGTTCAGCCCGCCGGGGATGTCCGGCCCCGCCGCCCATCTCCCTGGCGCAGAGCTTCCGCTGGGCGTGTACAGCGCCGTGTGCATGTAGCCACGGAAAAAGGCGGTGCCATTGGCCAGCATGTGCCCACAGCCCGTCTCGTTGCCGATGTACATCACATCCGGCGTGTTCGCATCCGCCACCCACTGGTTCAGCGCCGGGATGAACCGCTCGGCCTGGCTGGTGCCGTCCACGCTGAGGATGCTGCCATCCGGCAGTTTCAACCACGGCACCTCGTCCTGACTGCGCAGCGTCGTCGGCCCCGCACTCCAGGTGTTCGTCGCGGGATCATAGATGACAGTCCCGTTGGTGACCGCCGGTGACACTGGTCCCACCAGCACGCGTCCGTCCCCCAGCAGTTCAGAGCTTGAATCGTCGAAGGTTTGCCCGGAGGAAGGCGTGCGAGTCCAGATGTTCGTCACCGGGTCGTACACCTCTGCCGAACTGCCCCCGGTGCCGTATTCTGCTCCTGCCACAAACACCCGCCCGTCCCGCAGCACCTGCAGGGAGTTGTAGAGCCGCGTGTCATTCATGGCGGCCAGCGTGGACCACGTGCCATTGACATAGCTGCCGTGAATGTCCGGCTTAAGTTGGTACCAACTGATCGTGTCGTCCCCCAGAGCCATCACGCTGCCATCGGTCAGCAGCAGCATCACCACCAGGTCGCTCGGCGGGGCATTCGAGAGCTGCGTCCACGTACCCGCCAGTGCTCCTCCTGCTTGCAAGGCGAGCAGACAGAGCACCAGCAAGACCGTCCGCATGCCCTGAAATTGCCGTGGCTTGGAGGTGCGGCCGGGCATCATGCGGTGGGGTTCCGTTGTGGCTGGCAGCTCACCGTGCTGCCGCTTGCTCCCCATGCCCCGGCCATCTTGGCCGTGTAGGGCAGGGGAACTGGAGGGGGGCAGACCATGCAAGAATTTCCCATCCTAACCGATTCCCCGGTTCCAAGGCAAGAACTTGGATGCCCAGAACTGAAAAGTAGCGGTAAGAGGGACGCTGAGACTAAAGCAGGTCCTTGATCCTCCAATCAGCGTCAATTCTTCACGGCTTTTCCATCGCGGCACGCAGGGAGTTGACGGCAGAGGCAGCGGTGAGCCAGTCGGCGTAGCGGGAGAAGAGCAGGGTGAACTCGCTCTGCAAGGAATCGACGGAGTGCTTGATCATCTTGTCCAGGGCCTGGGCCTCCTGCCCGCTGATGGGGCGGCCGGGGGAGCCGGGACCGCTGAAGAGGGTGTCCAGGTCCTGCTTGAGGACGCCGCGCAGTTCCTCGTTTTTGCGCTGCTCATCGCCGTACACTTCGCGCAGCTCGGGATTGGGCGCGTTCCCGGCCATGTCTGCCAGCGTGCGGTTCTCCTGTTCCAGGCGCTCGATGTTGGCCTGCATGTCTTTGATGAGCTTGTTGCGCATGGTGTCGGTCTGGCTGGAAAGCCGGAGGTTCTGGCGGTAGTCCTCGCTGTCCACATAGCGTACGCCTCCAAAGCGGTAGTGGCCCGCGGCTTTGTAGCGCTCGAATTCCTCGTGCTTGGGAAAGGTTTTGTAGAGTTCGACGATCTGTTTCACCCGCTTCTCGATGCGCTCTTCAAAGTCGTTGCTGATGCTCTGCTTCTGCACCTGAGTGAGGTTGAAGGTCGGGCGCACCATCTGCTCCTCCAGCCAGGCACGCTTCTGCTGGTAGTAGGTGATGCTCTGCTGCAGGCTGGCGATGGTCTCCTCCTTCATGCGCGTGACTTTGGTGTGCGAGTCCTTGGAGTCGCCGACAGCACGTAACGTGGTCAGCAGATCGTCGAAGCGACTTTCGATGCGTTGGTCGGCGTTATGAATTTCAGTGGCCAGCAAGCTGGCCCGGCGCAAGTGACCATTGAGCCGGACCTGGAGGATGGCCTGGGCGGGAGTCAGCGCGGCAGCGGCTACGGGTGTGGCGGATGCAGGAGGTGTTGGGGTTGCTGGAACCACAGGAGGTGTGGCAGGAGCCTGCGCGAACACCATCACGCCGGAGTGCCAGGCCAGCAAATAAGCAGTCAATCGGCAGAAGGAGCAGAGTTTCATGGTTGGATGTGAGAAGCGGTCTAGGGGACTTTACTCCTGAAACAAGGATGCCAGCACGAAGTTTTCAACGAGGACAAGAAAGCAGCGGAGGTGCGCAAACCATGCACCATAAAATCGAACCAGGTACATAGGGCAAATGCAAACCGCTTAATTGAAACGGAGCAGCGAGAACTAGGAAGAGCAGGATTCAGCTTCGATAGCGTGCCTCTTCCAATCGTGACTTCTTGACCAGCCTTGACTGTCAGATCACGCTCCGCGCAGCTTGCTCACGTCATACAGCGACAGCATCGCTGCGAGGACTTCGTCCTTCTTGCCCTGCTTGAGCTGGTCAAAGGTGACGTGCTTGCCGGGGAGGAGTTTGAAGTGGCCGGAGCGGGTGCGGCGCAGGGCGCTGAGGTGGGCGCCGCAGCCGAGCTTCTGGCCGACGTCATGCGCGTAGGTGCGGACGTAGAAGCCTTTGCTGCACACGACGCGGAAGTCCACGAAGGGCGGCTCAAAGCGGGTGATCTCGTAATCGTACACACGCACGAAGCGGGGCTCGCGCACGACTTCCTGGCCTTTGCGGGCGAGCTTGTAGAGCGGGACGCCGCCGATCTTGATGGCGGAGACCATGGGGGGCATCTGGTAGAAATCGCCCTTCATGGTGTCAAAGGCGGCCCTCACCTGCTCCAGCGTGAGGTCTGCAGGCACGGGCTTTTCTTCCACGGTTTCGCCTTCGGCGTCCTGGCTGTTCGTGGTCTTGCCGAGCGTCAGCGTGCCGACGTATTCTTTGTCCTCAGACATGAGGAGGTCGGAAAGGCGGGTGCCGTTTCCAAGCACGAGGATGAGCATGCCGGTGGCCATGGGGTCGAGCGTGCCGCAGTGGCCGATCTTCTTCATGTTCAGGCAGCGCCGTGCGACGGCCACCACATCGTGCGAGGTCATGTCCTGGTCTTTGTCCACCAGGAGGACACCGCTAATCAATTCGTCTGACTTCATGTTCGAGTGCTTGCAAAAATTTGTCTGCTGCTGCGCCGATGGGGCCTTTCATGCGTGCGCCTGAGGCCATGCGATGACCACCGCCGCCAAACTGACCGCAGACGGCGGAGACATCGAGGCGGTTGTCCTTGGACCGGGCGCTGATGCGCACCTTGCCTCCGGGGATGTCTTCAAAGATGACGCAGCTGACCACGGAGTCGATCATGCGCAGGGTGTCGATGAGGCCCTCGGTATCGCCGGGCTCCATGGCGATGGAGTCCATGAGCTCCTGCTTGAGCTGCCAGCTGACGATGCGGCCTTCGGCACGGAACTGCATGTTGTTGAGCATGTCGCGCATGAGCTCCAGCCGGCGCACCGGGTAGGACTGATAGACGAGCTGCGAGAGGCGCGCGGTGTCCAAACCGGCGGCCATCATTTCCGCCGCGATGAGATGCGTGCGCGCATTGGTGCTGGAGAACTGGAAGGAGCCCGTGTCCGTGGAGATGGCGATGAAGAGATTCTGCCGCACGGCGTCGTCGATGGGCAGGCCGTGCTCGCTGAGCAGATTGTAAATGATCTGCCCGGTGGCGGGGGACGTGGCGTCGATGTAATTGAGCCCGCCGTAGCCAGGATTGGAGGGGTGGTGGTCGATGTCCACCAGCAGCGGTGCGGCATCCAGCAGGGCCTTGGTTTTCTCCCCCACGCGCTCATGCGTGGCGGTGTCCAGCGCGATGGCGAGGTCGATGTTCAGCGGCTCTGTGCCGGGCTGAATGACGGTGCCTGTGCCGGGGAGAAAGGCGAGATTGGAAGGCACGCCGTCCTCCAGCATGGCGATGACGTCCTTGCCCAGGGCCCGCAGGCTGAGCGCGAGGCCGAGCACCGAGCCGACCGCATCTCCATCCGGACGCACATGCGCGACGATGGCGATGCGCTGCGCAGAGCGCATGGCTGCAACGATTTCAGCGGTGGTGGAGTTGGCAGGCATCCGGGGGGGGGGCGCACAAAGCACCACGGCTGCAAAGCTGCAAGGTGAAGATGCTGCCCTGCGTGCAAGTTTAGAGGGATGTCGCAGGTGGAGGTGCGTCTGCTTTTTTGAAACGAAGCCGCAGCCCAGAAAACCGATCGCCTAACCCTCCCTCGGTTCCCAGGAAACTGATCCATAGGTCGTGAACCTGGCTTAGGGCGCCGGTAAAGCACCCTTAAATATCAATAATTAACTAGAATAACCATATTAAACGAGGTTAATTATGTGCCTCAGTGCCACTGTCCGGCGCTTTGGACTCTTCATGCCTGTCACCGCAGCTTCTCAACAATTGCCCGCCAAGCCAGTGCGCATTGCACCGTGGCGTGGGCCGTTGCATTTTGGGCTCCTGGTGGTGTCCGCCGCCTGTTCGCTGGCCCTGCAGCTCAGCTACGTCCTGCTGGTGGCTGGGATCCTGGTATGGATGGGCTGGCAGGTCTGGCTGATCACCGGCCACATGGCCTGGACTGGGGTGCTGCAGTGGCGCATGGTGGGTGAGATGCTGAAGTTCGCCCTCATGGGCACCACCTGGGTGTTCATGCTCCGCCCGCTGCGTCCTCGGCCTCGGCACCCGCGTGTGGCGGTGCAGGTCAGCGCAGCTACGCAGCCGCAGCTCTTTGAGCTTATCCACCAGCTTTCCTGGCACCTCCACGCACAGCCGCCGGTGCAGGTGTGGCTGGACACCTCGGTCACAGTGCGCAGTTCCATGTTTGGCGGCCTGGCGGGCATCCTCACCGGGCAGACGGTGCTGCACCTGGGGCTGCCGGTGGTATCCGTCATCACTGCGCGTGAGCTTGGCGGCCTGCTGGCCCAGGAGCTTAGCCACAATGCCGGCGGCCCCGGCACCCTCTTTGTGCATGCCGTGCGCGAAATGAACGCCTGGTTCTTCCGTGCCGCGCTGGAGTGCGATCCCTGGGAGCTGTCCCTGCATGTGAAGCCGCAGCGCGAGCCGGAGTGGCACCATTTGGGCCGCAGGTTCATGCGTGGCTGGATGTGGCTGGCCAAAATTCCCTTCATGTTCTTCGCGCTCGCCTCCCGGCTGGTCAGCGCCGTCACGCTCTGGCTCATCCAGCGCTGGACGGCACGTTGTGGTGCCAATGTCATCGGTACGCAGGTTTACCGCCGCATGCAGCGCAAGCTCGCCCTGCTCAGCGGTGCCTGGGAGTCGGCACAGCAGGAGATCGAGCGTGGCATCAATCAACATCGTCTGCCGGAAAATCTCTCCCTGCTCATGGCCCGGCATGTCGCCACGGCGGCCAAGGCTCACGCTGCCGCCCGCGCTGAGGCGGCCGAAGCAGGAGCGGCGGATGAGGCGGCTGCTGAACAAAAGGCCGCAGACGAAGCCGTGCAGGGTGGGGGGAGTACCGTGCCTGCCAAAGGGGCAGCCATCGTCGCCCATCTGTCGCATTCCCAGCCAGCAGCAGCGGTGCTGCGGCAGTTCGTGGATCTCTCGCGTCAGGTAAGCTACTTCTACTACCAGCACGAGCTTGGCTTGAATCTGCACGAGCACCGCATGGTGGCAGATGAGGAGGTCATTCATCAAAATCGCCGTGTGGAGGAGTCCCTGCTTGTCATCCGCCGTTACTTCGGCGGGCTGGCCCACCCGGAGCGCACCATGTGCGGCCTCGGCAGCACGCCAACCACCTCCGCCGCGCTGCCGGATCTGCAGCGCGAAATCCTGCGCGTGCGCGAGGAGATCATCCACTGGGGGCCGCAGTTCAAGGTGGCGCTGCAGGAGTGGAATCTGGCCTGGCAGCGTCGGCGCGATCTCGAAGCCGCCGCCACCCTCAGCCTCGCGGGTTTCACCGTCTCACGCATGCAGTTTGGCATCGCCGACTCCGGCTCCGCCTCCCTCCGGGCCGAGGCCGCCAGCCAGCGCATGGTCATGGAGCACATGGAAGGCCCGCTGCAGGAGCGCGAGCGCGTGCTGGAGCGCCGCTTTGCCGCCGCGCTCGGCATGCTCTGGTGGAGTGATCAGGCCAGTCTCAGCGAATGGCTGCGCATCCGCCGTCGTGATCTCACCGCCTGGGTTACGATCTATGAGGCCATGAGCGGCGCGCTCCCGTCCTTCCGCGAACTGCTCACCACCTTCTTTGCCTTCCAGACTCTCGGTGCCAAGTTTGCCAATGTGGACGATCCCAGCGCCTTTCTCACCGCGTTGCAGTCCGTCGTGCCGAAGATGCTCAATCTGCTGCGCCAGATCATGGCCACCATGGACGGCGCGCCCTATCCCTTCAACGATGACGGCAAGACCGTCACGCTGAACAAGCATCTCATGCCGGGGCCGCTACCGGAAATGCCGGGGGTCTCCATGACACTGGTGGACGCCGCCAGCATGCGTGGCATCGGCATGCAAATGGCCTCACGGACGTCCGAGAGCATCGCCCCGTATGTGGACGCCTTTCTGCATCTCTACCACCGCTCCTTCGCCTGGCTGGCGGAGTCTGCCGAACGCACCGAGACCCACTTCATGGGCGCGCTCAATTTCGGTTCCGCCACTGAAATCCTCCTGCCAGACGAATTCGTCACCCAGCGCCTCGGCATGAAGTCCAAATCGCCCGACGCCATCGCCGCCTGGAAGCCACCGTCAGCGTAGTAAAGCACCCCGTGCCATTCCGTGAGCCTAGAAATGTAGATGACGGCCTGCGGCAGACGCGGAACAGAAGGAAAAAGAGAACATAGCTCATGCCTGTTGCCTCACCTTTTAGCTCGTTGAGAAACAGGCCTGGGCTACCAGCGCCACGGCCAGGAGTATGCAGGCGCAGTTCATCTGCCTGAGCGTGAACCTGCTGCAATTGCTCGAACATGAGATCGATCAGCAAGGCATCCGCAACACGCCCGAGGAGCAGCGCTGGGTGGCACGCCTGAAACTGGTGTCTGAAGTTGCAGCCACGGCCAACACGGTGCTGCCTAGAACACTGCGGCTGATGCAGCAGATCACGCAGGACTCCGTCAAGTTCATCCGCTGGGTAAGCTGCCCAGCTCTGGAATCACATCCCCTGGCAGCAAGCCTGTGCAGTCCTCGTGGCCCTCTACGCCAAGTTATGAACAGCCAACTTTGGACACCGTTGCGCACCTGACGGTGAGCCGGGCATTTACCAATCATCCGGTTCACTGCCGCCACCCGCCCTGCCAAGGTCCCTGCGGTTGCAAACTCACCCTTGCACCTCACTCCCAAGTCGCTGAAATTCGCGCAGCACTTTCCGCCTCGTCTCATTCCTATGCTTCTCCGCACCATCTCTCGCAGTCTCGACCAGCGATTGCGGCGCAATGGCCGCACGTGGTCCATGTTTTCAACTTTGGCCGCATTGCTGATGCTGCTGCCCCTGGGCATCTGCCGTGGCGATGAGTCGCTGGCCTTTCCTTCGCTCACCACGAAGCAGGGCGTGACCTACCAGGCGGTGAAGGTGGCTCGGTTTGATGCGATGGAGGTGCGGTTCACCCATGCGACGGGCGTGGCGACCGTTAGGCTGGCGGACCTGCCGGTGGAGGTGCAGAAAATCTTTGGCTATGATCCCCGGAATGAGTCGGTCTTGATGAGTGCCAAGCAGCAGGAGCGGGCCAGGGCCATCATCGAAGAAGCCGACAAAAAGGCCAAAGCAGCCGCCGCCCTTGGCGCAGGATCGCCACTTCAATGGCCGCCACAGGCCTGCCGGTACTGGCCCACTGGCTCCAAGCTTTTCTTCAGCATCAGCAGCAGCGCCAATGACGTGTAGGGCTTCGGTAGAAAGTGCTTCACTCCCATTCCCGCCACTTTGGCCGCGCCGCCTTCGGCATTGAGTCCGCTGGCGGCGATGATCCTGACCTCGGGATTCATCTGCATGAGCACCCGGATCGTGGCGGGGCCATCCATCACGGGCATCATCATATCGGTAAAAACGGCGGCCACATCGGCCTGGTGCTGGGCATAAAGGGCCGCCGCCTCGCTGCCATCGGCGGCGGTCACGACGCGGTAGCCGAAGGATTCCAGTGTCTCTTGTGTGATGGCGCGTACGGCGGCCTCGTCATCCACCACCAGGATCAGTTCCCCGTTCCCATGGGGATGCTGCTGCTCCTGCTTGGGTGCTGTGGTGCCGCCGTTGGATAGGTGTGCGGGCAGGCAGAGAGTGAAGGCCGTGCCCTGTCCCATCGCGCTCTCCACGCGCAGGAATCCATCGTGGGTTTTCACGATGCCCAGTACCGTGGAAAGCCCCAGCCCGGTGCCTTTGCCCTGCTCCTTGGTGGTGAAGAAGGGCGCGAAAATCTTGTCCAGCACTTCGGGTGGGATACCGCTGCCGGTGTCTTCCACCTTGATCTGAACATAGGGTCCGGGCCGGGCGTCTGGAATCGCTGCAGCCTGGGTTTCATCCACGGTGATCGCCTCCGCAGAGAGGGTGATGCCGCCGCCTGCGGGCATGGCATCACGGGCGTTCACGCACAAGTTCAGCAGCACCTGGTGCATTTGCGTGGGGTCGCCAATGAATGGCGGGAGGCCGGGGGCCAGCTCCAAGTGGAAGCGGATGTTTTTAGGAAAGGTTTCCGTCACCAGGCTCTGGATGTCCCGGATGATGGGTCCGGCATGGATCACCGCCCGCGGCTCTTCCACGCCGCGTGCAAAGGACAGAATCTGCTGCACCATGTCCGCACCACGCCTGGCGCTGGTTTCGATGGTCGTCAGGATGGACTGGGTCCGTGCGTTGGGACCGGGGAGCCGCAGAAGATCGATCGACATCATGATCGGTGCCAGCACGTTGTTCAGATCATGCGCGATGCCGCCGGCCAGCGCGCCGATGCTTTCCAGGCGCTGGGCGCGGAGGAACTGCTCTTCCAGCTTCCTGCGCTCGGTGTTATCCCGTGCCACGCAGAACAGGCTCCGGTCGCTTTCAGACCAGCCCGCAGACCACATGATGTGGGTGATGGTGCCGTCTTTGCGCACGCAGCGGTTTTCAAAGCCAATGGTGGGCTGTCCGGCCATGACGGCGGCGGCGGCCTGGACGGTCTTGGGCCGGTCTGCAGGCAGCACTCGGTCGAGGTAGGGCGTGCCGATCAGTTCGTCAGGACGCCAGCCCCAGATCTTTTCACAGGCGGCGCTCACCTGGAGGAAGTGGCCGTCGGCGTCGAAGGTGCATATTACATCCAGCGAGGAATCGAGCACCTTGGCAAGCTGTACGGAGATCTGCCGGGAGTGTTCCTCGCTCTGGCGCAGGGCGATTTCGTCCGCCTTGTTTTGGGTGATGTCCTCAGAGACCACGATCATGGATGTGATCTCTCCGCTGGTCGTGCGCGTGGCGGAGATGCTGGCACGGATCCACCGGACGCCGCCGCTCTTGGGCAGGTAGCGCTTTTCAATGACAAAGCTGTCCCGCTTTCCGGCCAGCAGCTCGTCCCGCAGTTTCAGATTGCGGGTGAGGTCGTCAGGATGCGTGAGCGAGGCAAAATCCCGCGCCTGCAATTCCTGCTCCGTGTAGCCGAGCATCTGGCAGTAGGCGTCATTGGCACGCAGGAAGCGGCCCTGGGGCGTCGTCGTGGCGATGCCGGTGGCGGCAGCAACGAACATGCCGCGAAAGCGCCCTTCGCTCTCCCGCAAGGCTCGCTCCGCCTGCATCTGTTGCTCTTCCTGCTGCAGTGCCTGCAGGCTGAAGGAGAGGTGGGCGGCCACAGCGGTCATGAGGCGGATTTCGTCGTCTTTGAAGTAATCCACCTCTCCGGCACCCAGAACCAGAGCCGCGATGCTGGTCCCGCCGAGCTTGATCGGAAAGGAAGCGGTGGCGCAGAAGCCTAGTGTACGCGCCGCCTCCCACCAGGGCTCCATGCGTGGGTCCCCCGCGATGTCGTTGCAGACATCAGGCGTGCCGGTGCTGAACGCCGTGCCCACCGTGCCCCGGCTCAGCGGCCCGTCTGCGGTGACGAACTCCCGGCCGCGCAAATACTCCAGCCCAGCGCCCCAGGCGGCGGTCGGCCGTGCCCGCCCCTCCTCCGCTCCCTGCTCGGCGATGAAAGCTGCGCGCAGCAGGCCGTCATCCACCACGATGCGGCAGACGGTCTCGTACAGCTCCTGCTTGTTTTTGGCACGCATCACGGAGTCGCCGGTCTTGCTTAGAACCGTGTGCAGCCGGTTCAGCCGGTGCAGGCGGGACTCCGCATTCTTGCGCGGCGTGATGTCCTCAGTCACGGAGTTGAAGTACTGCGGTGTCCCCGCCGCCGTGCGCACCAGGTTGGTAACGAGATTGATCCAGATGGTTTCGCCATTCTTCCGGCGGAAATGTTTTTCGACCGCATAACTGGAGATCTCACCCGCAGCCAGGGAGCGGGCTCTCTCCAAGCCTGCCGCCAGCTCTTCCGGCAGCGTCAGGTCCATGAAAGTCATCCCCAGCAGCTCCTCACGTGTAAAACCAGTGATCTCGCACAGCTTGTCGTTCACTCGCAGATAGCGGCCCTCGATGGAAACATGAGCGATGCCGACCGCCGCCTGCTCGAAGGTGCCCCGGAAACGCTCCTCGCTTTCCCGCAGCTTATCCAGGGCCGCGCGGAGCAGTGCGCTTGCATCTTCCACACTCGCCACCGCATCCATCTGCCCGCCAGTTAAGGCCCGCAGTTCCTGTTTGCTCTGGCTTTTACCCGGTGATTCTAAAACGCGAGCGTTCATGAACGATTATTGTTTTTATCGTTTTTATTTAAATTATTTAATCGTTAATATATTTTACTGTCGTGTTTTTGGCCACACATTTGGATTCTCTGGTCGAGATATTTCATTGAAACATAGCATTTCGCACTGCCTGACTGCGGCTTGGAGGTAAACTTTTGCATCAGGGAACTCATGCTGAGTGCTACTTAAACCACCTGGCACAAGCCATTTCAGCGCCGGTCATTCAGCCGGAAGCCGAAGCTGTCTGCCAAAAAGCCTCAGAACGTGCTTGGAACAGGGGGTGAATTGTTCCACCCTCGATTCAACCATCCTTGCATCCTGCCGCGCCGGATTCTCTGCCTTCGGGTGAGTTCCAGGCAGTCTGTCGGCGCTTGCATCTTGGTGAACTTTTCGTCACTATCCTTCGCACGGGCCCGCAGTGAAAAAAGGCCGGGCACCCGTAAATATGTTGGCTCATGGATTGAATTTCTTGTAGTCTCGGACTGCGCCGGTTGGATTCCTGGCAGGCTGCAACTTGTCAGGTTTTCCATTCGTTTCTTTTTCAGGCATGAACGCCATTTTAACATCTGTCGCACGTGCGGCCGGCATCGAGGCCGCCGAGATGCAGGCCGCATTGAATCATGCGGCCGCAGGCGGTATTTCCCCGGCGCTGGCGCTGGTCGAAAACGGCGCGGTGGATGAACGGCAGTTTTCACGCCATCTGGCGGAGCAACTCCACTGGCAGTGGGTGGAGTCCCCGCAGCCGGAGCCGGAGGATGCGGCGGAGCTCAAGCGCCTGATCCCGGCGCGTTTCGCCATCCGGCATCAGGTGTTTCCGGTGGGGTTCAGCGGGGATGCTGAGAAGCACCAGCGCAAGCTGCTGCTGGCCTGCCACGACCCCTTTGACCTGATCACCCGGCAGGCGGTGGCGTGTTCTTCGTTGATGCCGGTGAAGTGGTGCCTGACGCCGCGCACCGAACTGCTCAACGCCGTGCAGCACCTCTACGGCGTGGGCGCGGAGACTTTTGATGCGCTGATCGCCGCCGGCGGCGGTGGTACCGAAGACCAGCATCTGCGGGATGAGGCCAACGTGATCGATGACGAGGACGAAGACGCCTCGGTGGTGAAGTTTGTGAACCAAATCATCCGCGAGGCCCTGGCGCAAAAGGCCACGGATATTCATGTGGAGCCGCAGCCGGACAGCCTGCGCATTCGCTACCGCATCGACGGCTTCCTGCATGAGATCCCGGTGCCGGAGAACATCAAGTCCCTCCAGGCCTCGGTGATCGCGCGTATCAAGGTGATGAGCAAGCTGGACATCGCCGAGAAGCGCCTGCCGCAGGATGGTCGTATCAATCTCAAGGCCGAGGGCCAGTCGATCGACGTTCGCGTGGCGTGCATTCCGAGTGTGGAAGGCGAGTCCATGAGTCTGCGTCTCCTGGGTCAGGAACGCTTCACGCTGGACCGGCTCGGGCTGAGTGTGGAGCATCGTGAAAAGATCGAACTTCTGCTGGCCAAGCCCAACGGCATCGTGCTGGTCACAGGCCCCACAGGGTCGGGCAAATCGACCACGCTGTACACCTTCCTCTCGCAGCTCAACAGCGTTCACCGCCGCATCGTGACGATTGAAGATCCGGTGGAAAACAAGCTGCCAGGCATCGTGCAGATTCCGGTGAAGAACGAGATTGGTCTGACGTTTGCCAGCGGATTGCGCAGCATTCTGCGCGGCGACCCCAACGTGGTGATGGTGGGGGAAATTCGTGACCTGGAGACGGCGGAAATCGCCGTGCGTGCCTCGCTCACGGGGCATCTGGTGTTCTCCACGCTGCACACCAATGATGCAGTGGCCGGCATCACGCGTTTGATTGAAATGGGCGTGAAGCCTTTCCTGGTGAGCTCGGCGGTGCGTGCCTTCATCGCACAGCGGCTGGTGCGCTGCTTGTGCCCGGCGTGCAAGGAACCGGCCAACTACAAGCAAGACGAGCTCGTGACACTCGGATTTCCTGAAGCCAAAAGCAAGAAGCTCTTCCGCGCAGCGCGTGGCGGCTGCCAGCAGTGCCGCAACACGGGCTACTCCGGCCGCGTGGCGTTGTATGAAATCGCCCTCATGACCACGCCGATGCAGACCCTCGTGTCTGAGAAAGCCTCCGAGGCGGACCTGCAGACGCAGGCGCGCAGAGACGGTTTTGTGCCCATGCGCGAATACGGGCTGCAGAAAGCACTCGCGGGCGTGACCACGCTCGAAGAAGTGGCGCGTGTCACCAGTGAAGAATTTGAGTGATGCCCGCCTTTGCCTACCAAGCCCTGTCCGCAGATGGATCGGTCAAAGCCGGATCCATCGAAGCCATGGACCGCAGCGACGCCCTGCGCCAGCTCGCGCGGCGCGGCTTGCAGGCACGCTCCATTCAGTCGCAGTCGGCCGCCAAGCCGGATAAGAAAGCTCAAGCCTCTGCTGCGGCAGCGGCGAAGAGCGAGCAGGGACCGCTCGTCATTTCCAAAGCCGATGTGATCCGCTTTACCGAAGACATGGGTGATTTGCTCGCCTCTGGCTTGCAGGTGGAGCAGGCGCTGCAGGCGATGGAAAACCGCAGCGCCTCCAAGCTCGGTATTCTGGCGACGCAGGTGCGGGAACTCGTGCGCAATGGCGTGCCGCTCTCCGCCGCGCTGCGGCAGTCGTCCTCCTCCTTTGATGAGCTCTACTGCAACATGGTCGCCGCTGGTGAAAACAGCGGCGCACTGGACGACATCATGGACCGTCAGGCGCGGCATCTGCGCCTGATGGAGGCGGTGCAGGCCAAGGTGACTGGCGCGCTGATCTACCCGGCGTTTTTGTTCAGCGCGGGCGCGGCACTGGCCGTCATCATGGTGACGTATCTGCTGCCCAAGCTCGCTTCACTGCTGAGCGGCAGCGGCAAGGAGCCGCCCTTCATGATCAAAGTCAGCCTGGCCCTCTCCGACTTCCTGCGCGGCTACTGGTGGGCGGTGCTGATCTTCATTGCGCTGCTGGTGATGACCCTGGTCGTGGTGCATAAAAAGCCCGCCTTTCAGTCCTGGTGGCACCGGCTCATGATCGTCATTCCGGCCATTCGCGATGTCACGCGGGCACGCTTTGAGCTGCAGTTTTTTGAAACGCTCGGCAGCCTCCTGCGCGGCGGTGTGCCGCTGCTGCCCGCGCTGGAACTGGTGCGCCGTGCAGTGGTCAACATGCACCTCAAAGCAGCGCTCACGCAGGCGGAGGCACTCGTGCAAGAAGGGGCCTCGCTCAGCTTTGCCATGAAGAAAACCAAGGCGCTCGATTCCCAGGCCATTGACGTCATCCGCATCGGCGAAGACACGGGCCATCTGGCCGAAGTGCTCGGCAAGGCCGCTACGCGCATGGACACCCAGCTCACGCGCGTGATCGAACGCGTCACGGCTCTCATTCAGCCCTGCCTCCTGCTGGTCATGGCGGCACTTGTCGGCGGGCTGGTTTATACGATGGTAAACATCGTCTTCTCCACGCTCAATCAGCTCAATCACCATTAATCCCAACCATCCTATGCAACATCTACGTCCAACCCCAAACCATCCCAAGGCCTTCACGCTGCTCGAAATGATGGTCGTGCTCCTCATTATCGCGCTCATTCTCGGCAGCGTGGCCGTCATGGTGCAGGGCATCGAAGGCAATGCTCAGGGCGTCGCCACCGCTTCCAAAATCAAAAGCCTCGAAACCGGACTGACCTCCTACAAAATCGGCAGCGGCCGCTACCCCACCCAGTCCCAGGGCCTGGATGCACTGGTGACCCGGCCCACCGTGGAGCCCAAACCCACGCGCTGGCAGCAAGTGGCGAAGGCCGACGGCATCATTGATGCCTGGGGCCACAAGTTCGTTTACCGCAATCCCGGCAAGCGCAATCCCGGCGGCTACGATGTGTTTTCGATGGGCCCTGACGGCCTGGAAAATACCGATGACGACATCGGCAACTGGTAATCGGCCACCCCATGAGCATGCCGCCCCGCACTGCCGCTTTCACGCTGCTTGAGATGATGGTGGTGCTCGCCATCGGGGCGCTGGTCATCGGCATCGGCACCGTGTCAGTGCAGCGCCTCTCCGAGGAGCACGAGCTGCTGAAGGTGGCGCATGAGGCGGAGAAGGTCTTCATGCAATCCATGACGCGTACCGTTGCCACCGCGCAGGGGCAGCAGGTGAGTTTGGAAGCCATGGGGCAGGGAGCCAAGCTCACGCTGAAACGTTTCGGCGCGTCCTCGTTTACTGGGGCCAAGGACCAGTACCTCTTTTTCCGTCCTGGCGGTCTTTGCGAGCCCCTGACGCTGCGCTGGCAGCAGGGGACTGCCTGGGTCACCGCCACGCTCGACCCGCTGACCGGCGGCTTTTTGGAACTGGAGGAACACCTGTGAAACGGCGGGGCTTCACGCTGCTGGAAACGCTGCTGGCGCTGATCGTCTTCAGCATGGCCGTCGTCGCTCTGGTGGAGGCCGTGCACCAGCTCGGCCAGCAGACCCTGCTGCGCCGCCGCGAAGCCACCGTGCAGGAGCGCATCCGCTCGCTGCTGCTGGAGCAGACCCGCACCCCGGTGCCGAACCCGAAGGAAGAGGTCAAACTCAAGGAAGGCGACATAACCTACACCATCCGACGCACCAAACTGGAGCTGGCTGACCGCGACGGGCAGCCCGTGCAGGGGCTGTTTGAGATCCGCGTAACCGCCGAGTGGATGGACGGGCGGGAGCTCCAGCAGGCCACCGCTGAGACCTGGGTCTACCCCCCCATATTCGAACCATGAAGACCGTAAGGCGACAGCCGCCAGCGCGGGCACGGGCCTTCTCCCTGCTGGAAATGATCATCGTGCTGGCCATCACCGCGCTGATCATCATGGCTGTTTACTCCCTCGCGCAGGGCACGCTGACCCTGGCGGATGAGGTGGGCCGGGCGGACCGCCGTGACACCCGCAAGCAGGCCCTCACCACCTTCTTGGAGCATCTGTTCACCTCCCTGCCGCCCAACGCCTCGTTCAACCTCAAAACCACCCAGTCCGGCGGCGAGTACCTCACGCAGCTGGAACTGCAAAACATCAGCTCGCCCTTTGACGGCACGCCCAACTGCATCGTCACCCTGTTCACCCAGGGCATGGCCGGCGGCGGCATGCGCCTGAACATCTCCTGCCAGCCCATCAGCACCAACCCGCTGGACAAGAAGGACACCAAAAGCTCCTACCAGGTCGTACTGTTTGAAGATCTGCTGCAGTGTGAGTGGCGCGTCTTCATCCCCGCCACCCAGCAATGGGCGACCGTCTGGACCGAGGAAACCAACCTTGCCGCCGTGACCCCCAACCCCGCGGCACCCGCCCCAACCAACCAGCACCCGCCGCTGGTGGAACTCGTCATGAATCAGGCCGGAGACGAAAGCCGCCGCCAAGTCTTCTGGATCGCCCCCTCCCAGGCCCTGACAACCACGCCGCCAGTCGTGCCCGGTCAGGTTCCGGGGCAAGTGCCAGGTCAGGTTGCCGGGCAGGTCCCAGGACAAATACCCGGCCAAGTCCAAGTACAGGCCCCCGGCCAGCCAGTGCGCTGACTTTGCCCTGTGCCAGATCATCTCCACCCCGATGCCATCGCGCCGCAACCTCTCAGCGCGGAGTCGTCCACAACAGCGTGCGTGTGGCTCTTCACTGCTCACGCCACCATCCGCAACGCCAGATACGGCACCAGGTTCAGCAGCAGGATGCCAATCTTATACACCGCCATCCCGGCATAGTGGACCGCATCGAACTGCGCCACCGAAATCCGAAACCACCGCGCATGCAGACGGTACAGGGCATCGTGCGCCACAATGAAAACCACGAACCACAGCATCAGGATGCCGTAATTGATGCCGAGGCACCCCAAAAGAAAACTGCGGAAGGTCTCGATGCTCATACGGAAGCATTCACCCATCTGCGGGTTTGTCATTCGTTATTGTCCCCCCCCACCGCCACCGGCAGCGCCGCCAGATCGGGCGCAACAAACGTCCTCTTCGCCTCCGCAGACATAATCCGCTTCCGCGAATAAAACAGCAGCGGGATGCGCTTGTCCCGCAGTTGGGTTTGCGCCTCGAAAAACACATCCGCGCTCTCCGCCGGGCCAAACTGGCGCAGGGTCGTGTGCACCAGTTGCAGCCACACCTGCGTCATCGTCTCATGATACCCACCCGTCGGCGTGTCCAGAATTGATCTGCCCCCGGAGTTTGAGCCAGTTTCTATGAGAGTCTGGCAGTGGCTAACGGCTTGGTTTGGGTGTTGTGTTTGGTTGGGGGAACTGCGTTGCCTTTCGGTTGACGGAGCGTAGCG
>Ga0164296_1001520_pt1 | contig 24442 bp, 22 predicted proteins | sample GEODES057metaG_FD_113533 | JGI IMG/M metagenome (GOLD analysis project Ga0164296, IMG submission 113533) | Dystrophic lake water microbial communities from Trout Bog Lake, Wisconsin, USA - GEODES057 metaG | ecosystem: Environmental > Aquatic > Freshwater > Lake | place: USA: Trout Bog Lake...
GATCTGATGACCTGTGATCCTGTGCCCTATATCCGCGTGCGCGCGGGTGCAGGTGCTTTGGCGATCGAGGCTCGGATAAGCCGAGCGGTTTATTATGAACTGGTTGCTTTGTCCGTCACGGAGTTGGTCGGTGGCCGCTTGATGCAGGGCGTTTGGAGCCAAGGGTCCTTCTTTGCCCTTGGTGAGGCGCCACAAGACACTGACGAGGACGATTGGCTTCTCGATGACGACGATGCCGCCTTTGACGATGCCGCTTTTGACGATGCCGCTTTTGACGAGGCCTGCGATAGTTTGCGTGCCGATATGACCAGCGACAAGACGTGAGCCACAGCCTCTTGCGGGAGCGTCTGGCGCGGATCGGCGCCGGCCCCTGGGGCGAGCCCATCCCGCCCGATCGTCGCTTCGATGGCGAAGTGGTCGCCGCCGCGGTTCTTGTGCCAATCGTGCTCCATGCCGCACCGACGGTTCTTCTGACCAAGAGGACCTCGCATTTGAAGAAGCATGCCGGTCAGGTCAGCTTTCCAGGCGGACGGATCGACCCCGAAGATGCCAGCCCCGAGGCTGCTGCGCTGCGCGAAGCGCATGAGGAAATCGGATTGGTCCCAGCCGATGTCGCTGTGCTTGGCCGGTTGAAGGATCAGTTGACCGGCACGGGGTTTCGCATCACGCCGGTGATAGCCGTGGTGCCGTCGGCCCCGGCGTTGGACATTTCACCGCACGAGGTGGAAGCGGTGTTCGAACTCCCGCTGAGCGTCGTGTTGGACCCGGCTGCACCGCGTCGGCAGAAGCAGGAAGTTGGCGGCGTGTGGCGGGAATACTGGGTGTGGCCACATAACGAGCATTTTATCTGGGGCGCGACCGCAGCGATCCTAGTGCAACTTGCCGAGCATTTGCGGCGGGATATGGCTGCGAGCTAAATCGCATGCAGGCTCCGAGGTCAGCGGGATGGCGGTGCAACCAGACCAACGCCGCGTAGGTGCCCGAACAATGTGTGCAGGGTTCGTCGATCTTCCTCCGGGAGAGCCGGTTTCAGGATTGACGCGATGTTGGTCCGCAGATGCTCGACGCTGCCTGTTCCGAACAAGACAACGTCGACACCGGGCTCATGCCGGACGTAGCGGTAAGCTGCATCGGTAATGCTGGAGGCGCCGCCCGGATGAACCAAGAACCCCAGCGAGTCGTCGGCGTCAGTAAGCGAAGCGGGCACTTTTCCGGCCGCCGCCAGTTCGGCCATCGCCGCCTTTAGTTCTGCCGGCCGGGCAAAGATGCCTCTTACGACGAACATCAGCAGCGTGCCGATCCGATTGGCGATTGTGTGCGGGAAACTTTGCTGGCGTGCCACTTGGTGCATCATATGAAATGCGAGCATCACCGTGTCCCACACATCATCCTGCGCCGCGTTGCCGACCATTGTTTGCTCGATGTCATTCGGCGACGTTTCGGTGATGCCGAGGAAGCGGAATTTGCCCTTTTCCCGTTCCCGCAACAGGGCCGGAACAACCGTGTTGCGCACATGGTCGTAGGCCGAGGGCGGCACGGCATGTACTTGGAACAGGTCGACATGATCTAACTGCAGACGTCGCAGCGATTCATCCAGGCTGGAGACGATTTTATCGGCGTCGAACGTGGCGTCTTCGGGTGGTTTGGAGGCTTTCGTGCAGACCACCACACTGTCTCGATCGACATCGCGCAAGGCTGCACCCACGACCTCCTCGGTGCCATAGACCGCGGCGGTGTCGATAAGGTTGACGCCTGCATCGAGCGCGCTTCGGATAATGCCGATGGCATGGGTTTTAGAGTGGCCATTGCTGAGGCCGAGGCGGGAGAAGCCACCGCATCCCAACCCTGCGACGCTGACTTTCATGCCGGTGCGGCCCAACGTGGTGTATTGCATGCCGTGTTCTCTATGCTGGGTTAGACGTTCTGATTCCCGCCCGGGTTTCGCAAGGGGGCTTTTTGCTCCCGGCTAGAGTTTGTCTGAGAGGATCAAAAGACATGGATTTCATTCTTGGCGTGCAGGGGCATCGCGGCGCACGGGCGTTGTTTCCTGAGAACACGCTGGAAGGGTTCATTGCGACGGCTGCCTTGGGCGTGCAAGTCTTTGAACTCGATGTCGGCATGACGGCGGACGGCATCGTGGTGGTGCATCACGATCCTGGGCTCAACCGCGATATTGCGCGTGATGGGCGCGGTGATTGGCTCTCAACGGCGGCCCCGTTGATCCGTGACCTGACGTTCGCGGATTTATCGCGATACGATGTCGGCCGCCTGAAGCCCGGCTCGAAAACGGCCGCACTTTTTCCCGATCAGGTACCGCATGACGGTGCGCGCATCCCGACGCTGGATGCTGTTTTGCGGGCATTGCCGACGGCGAAGTTTACGGTCGAGGTCAAAACCTTGCCGTCGAATCCTGACGCCACCGTTTCAGCCCCGTGTCTGACCGACGCGGTGATGGCGGTGATCGATGCGGCCGATGCAGTCGGGCGCTGCGTTGTCGAGTCCTTCGATTGGCGGGTGCAGCGCCATCTGCGCCGCACGCGGCCGGAGGTTACGGTGGCTTGGCTCACCCGCCCGGATGCAATCTCGAAGCTATGGTGGGATGTTGAACCGCTTGGCTCGGTTCCGGCCAGTGTTGCGCGTGAGGGTGGACCAATATGGGCGCCCTATCATGGCGCCCTGACATTGCCGGACGTGCAGGAGGCGCACGCTTTGGGGCTGCTGGTGCTGCCATGGACCGTGAACGACCGCGACGACATGCGCCGGCTATTGTCGTGGGGCGTTGATGGCCTGATCAGTGATCGGCCGGATCTTGCGCTAACGGCGTTGCGCATCCCGTAAAATCAGCCACTTCCGCGGATGCGGGTTTTCTAGCACTGTTTTTTTATGTGTGGACGTTACGCCAGCACCTTGCCGCCAGGGGCGCTCGCGCGCCTTTTCGGCACCGCGAACCCTCTGCCGAATTTTCGGCCGACGTGGAACATGGCGCCGACGATGAGCGCGCCGGTCGTTCGCCGTCACCCCGAAACTGGAGAGCGCCATCTGGATTTGCTGCGATGGGGCTTTGTGCCCGGCTTCACCAAGAATTTGGCCGAGGCGCGGCTGCTGATAAATGCCCGTGGTGAGACTGTGTCTAGCACGGTGGCGTTCCGGAATGCCTTTGCCCGCCGGCGGTGTATCGTCCCGGCGACGGCATTTTATGAATGGCGATCCGAGATGGGCGCCAAGACGCCGTTCGCCATAGCGCGCCAGGATGGCAACGCGTTGGCGTTTGCCGGTTTGTGGGAGGGATGGCGTGCTCCGGACGGCTCAATCCTTCGCAGCTTCGCGATTGTGACGACGGCGGCCAATGTGCAGATGGCCATGTTGCATGCACGCATGCCAGTGATCCTGGAGGAGCCTGACTGGCCGTGTTGGCTGGGTGAGGACGAACGCGACCCAGCGACGCTGTTACACGGCTGTGCTGAGGGGGTTCTGCGGCTTTGGCCGGTTAGTAAGCGGGTCGGTAATGTCCGCAATGACGATCCATCACTGCTTGATCCGGTTCCCTAGTGTCGTCCGGACCTTTATGGTCATCAATGAAAAATAATTGGGGGAGTTGACGAACGCCCCTCGAAACCGAACATGTGGTAACTCCTGATCGTTTGGAACCATGGATATGTCGCGCCCCAACCCGTGCCACCTGACGCTCGTCCATCCGGATGAATCTGCGGCTGTGACCGATGCTCTCTGGGCGCGCCTGCGCAAGGAGGCTGAGGAGGCCTATCAGCGTGAGCCGAAATTGGCCTCGCTGTTTTTCGATAGCATTCTCAATCAGCCCAGCTTCGCCACGGCGGTGTTCCATCGTGTTGCCGTGCGGATGCGCAGCGATGTGGTGTCTCTGCCGCTGATCGTACAGGCCTTCAGTAAGGCGTGTGAGGATGATCCCTGCATCGTAGAGGCGGCCAAGGCCGATATCGCCGCGGTATTGGATCGCGATCCGGCGTGCTCGCGCTTGATCGAACCATTGCTGTATTTCAAAGGCTTTCATGCCATTCAGGCGCATCGGCTGAACCACTGGCTTTGGCAGAACGGCGAACGGGATTTCGCACTGTATTTGCAGAGCCGCTCTTCCGAGGTGTTCCAGACCGATATTCATCCCGCAGCGAAATTTGGCCATGGCATCTTCTTGGACCATGCAACCGGTATCGTGGTCGGGGAGACGGCAGAACTGGGTGATAATGTATCGATGCTGCAGGGCGTAACCCTTGGTGGCACAGGCAAGGAAGCCGGGGATCGACACCCCAAGATCCGTCAGGGCGTCGTTATCGGCGCGGCAGCCAAGGTACTCGGCAATATCGAGGTCGGTGCGCACGCGCGCATTGCGGCAGGCTCTGTGGTTTTGAAGAACGTCCCATCCCACGCCACAGTGGCGGGGGTTCCAGCGAAGATCGTGCGCGTCGCGGATCACGAGGAACCGGCGCAATCGATGGATCAGCTTCTTTAGCGGCGACGCGCTTTCCGGCGGGGCACTCGGCGGCTCAGCGTCTTGGTGACGGCTGCCACCCCTCTGGGATAGAGATGGCGCGCTGGGATTACATGGGCGGCACCAGCCCGTCCTTGCCGACACCGACGCGTTGCGCGGTTAGACCGCCATCCGGCGCTTCTTCGGCAAAGACAATCACGTGCGCACCTGGGGTCAGCGCGGCGATGGTGGCCGGTTCGTAGGTGATGATTGGGGCGTTGGGCGGGACAAAGACGACTTGCTCGCCATCCTTGTACTTCAGATGCAGAATCCGTCCATCGGCGACGCTGACATCGCCGACCGTCCCGTTCGTCATGCTGCTCTGGGCGCCGAAGTCCCACGGCCGATGGCCCTCACCGATCCCGCGCATGGATTCCGGGAAGACTTGAATTTCTAATGCTTTCAGTGAGCCGTCAGGCTGGCGAATGGCGGCTGTGCCGATATAGCTGCCGGGTTTGATGGTCTCGATCGGGGTCGGTAGGATCCAGGTTAGTCCCAGCTTATCGCTAAGCTTCAGGGTTTTCTGTTCGCCAGATCTCAATTTCACGGTCAGATTGCCCGCCGTCACGGTGGCGATAGTGCCGCGCAGGCGAACAATGGTGGCGCTTTGCGCATGGGCCGAACTGGCGAGCGCGCCGAAGGTTCCCGCAAGGACGAGGCGCCGTGTCAAAACCATGGGGTTTCCTTCGTGGCAGCATTGGCTGCGTTTTCTTGACGGATGAGAGACGGTATCGGTGTCCTGCCGCAAAGTATGACGACTGCCACGTTTGCAAACAACACCTTATATGGCGCACAGCATGGCCGGTCAGCGCATCGCCGATGCAAGAGGGGGACAGCGTCCGTCGCCGCTTCGGTCATGCGACGATAGACACCCTGCGCGTTGTCCGTTGATTTCCGTTCTGTGTGAACTGCTCTAAGCAGGCTTTGCCGACGCCACCAACGGCGCGCCTTAAGACAAGAGGGAATGCCCATGCCGCTCGATCACCCGTCCACTGATAAGCCGAAAACCGGCTCGGATTGGATCGCACCCGATTGCTCGGGCATGGATTTTTGGGCGGCAGACCGCAGCCTGCGGGATCTGCTGTCGATCTATGTGCCATCGCGACTGCTGAATGATCTGACCCCGCACTATAAGCGGCTGGGTGCTTTGGCCGGCGGCCGGTTGGACGAGCTAGCCCGTATCGCGGACCGTCATCCCCCTGTTTTACATGCGCGGGACAAGTATGGCCGTGATGAGGACTGGATCGAATATCATCCTACCTACCGGGATATGGAACAGATCGCGTTCGGGGAATTCCAGTTTCACGCCATGTCACACCGTGGTGGCGTGTTTGGCCTCGACAAACCTCTGCCAGCGGCAGCGAAGTACGCGTTTCAGTACCTTTTCGTGCTGGCAGAGTTCGGGCTGATGTGTCCAATCAGCGTCACGGACACGTCGATCCATCTTGTCCGTAAATTCGGTAGCAACGCGCTGCAGGACTATCTGTTGCCGAAAATGCTCTCTGCCGACCCCGCCACGATGTGGAAGGGCACGCAGTTCATGACAGAAAAAGCCGGTGGATCCGATGTCGGCGCGATCGAGACGATTGCACGGCATCAGGACGGCGTCTGGCGTCTCTATGGGGAGAAATGGTTCTGCTCCCATACCGACGCCGATGTGGCTCTGATGCTTGCTCGGCCCGAGGGCGCGCCGTCCGGGACCAAAGGGCTCGCCCTTTTTGCCCTACCGCGTCGCTTGCCCGACGGCAGCCGCAACAGCTACCGGATCGTCCGTCTCAAGGATAAGCTCGGCACCAAATCGATGGCGAGTGGCGAGATCAGGCTGGAGGGAGCCGAAGCCTATCTGGTCGGCCAGCAGGACGCCGGGTTGAAGCAGATGATGGAGCAGGTAAACCTCTCCCGCCTGTCACATGGCGTGCGTGCAGCCTCGATGATGCGCCGCTGCTGGCTGGAGGCATTAACGGCGACGCGTCAGCGAACGGCGTTTGGCCGGCAGGTGGTGGATTTCCCGCTGATGCGGCGGCAGTTGCTGAAGATCCTGGTTCCGGCTGAACAGGCGCTTTCCATGTCGTTCTGTACGGCTGACGCGATGGGACGCAACGCGGCCGAGGAACTGCGTATCCTGACCGGTCTTCTGAAACTACGTGCCTGCCGCGACAACGTGACGGTTGCCACCGCTGCGATGGAAGCACGCGGCGGCAACGGGGCGATCGAAGACTGGGTGAATGGCCGCCTGATCCGTGATGCGCAAATAGGCCTGCTGTGGGAGGGGACCAGCAATATCAACGCGCTGGATGTGATTGGCCGAGCGGTGGGAAAAAGTGGCGCACATCTGGCGCTGCAGGCGATGTTGCAGAGCCGTTTGGCGGAGGCGGCCAGCCTGCCCGAAGCGTTTCGTAAAGCTCTTGAGGACGCATTGGATCGCGCTATTGCGCTTGCTGATCGCATTGCTGCACACGGGCCCGAAACTTTGGCGCGCCAAGCCGCGACCGCACTATATGATATCAGCAGCGCCGTCATGATGGCCTGGGAGGCCACTCGTCCGGGCGTCGACGCTCGGCGAGCGTTGGTTGCGCGTCTGGTATTGGTGCACAAATTACAGCCATCTGACCCGCTGGCGCCAGACGAAGCTGATTGGCAGATAGCGGCAGCGGACATTCTGCTGTCCGACACGCCAGTGACGTTGGGCGAGATCGCCGGATTGCTGACTGATTAGCAGACTGAGCGACCCCAGATACCCTGACGGCTCGGACGCCTCGCCGCGGACTGCGGCAACTGGCCCCGTCGTACAAGACGGGGCCAGTTGCGCGTCGGATTAGGGTTCGTTCGACTTGTCCAACACCGGCTGGAACGCAGCCGTGGCCTTCTTCAGCTCTGTCGCCGGGTCCGCGCCACCGACGATGGCTGTCAGGCCAGCGCCGATTGTGTCGCGGAACTCGGTTACCGGAACGATGGTCGGCAGACCGTTGCGGGCCATTTTTAAGCTGGTTGCCGTGGTTTGGAACCAGTCTTTCGGGAAGGCGCTCTGTTCGATGATGTCGGTCTTTCCGTAGACGGATAGACGCGCCGGCGTGCCGGAGCCCGTGCGCAGCGTTTCGGTCATGAAACCCTTGCCGGTTGTCCATTGCAGGAAAAGCCATGCAGCTTTTTTGTTCTTCGCCTGTGCAGGGATGCCAATGCCCTCGATATAGGTGGCGCACAATTGCGCTTTGGGGCCGGCCGGGATCGGCGCGAAGCCAACCTTGTCCGTGACCTTCGACTTTTCCTTGTTCAGTAAAGGTGCGGAGAAACCGATGCCATCCCACCACATGGCAGCGCGTCCCTGCATGAACATGGTCTGACATTCGTTCCAGTTGAAGCCGATATTTCCTTGCGGGCCGCAGTCGCGCATTATTTTTTGATACCACGTCGCTGCGGCGATTGCGTCCGGTGTGTCTGTCAGCAACTTCTTACCGTCAGGCGTGACGGTATCTTGGTTCCAGCCCAGCAGGATGTTGTCCCAAAGTGCGACATTGGCGTTTTTCAATCCTCGCCCGACAAAGCCGTAAATTTGCTTTGACGGGTCGGTCAGCGCCTTCGCCATGTCGTAAAGCTCATCGAAGGTCTTGGGCGGTGCCGTGTAACCCTTCGATGCGAGGATTTCCTTATTATAGAACAGGATGAACAGATCCTGGTTGTTCGGCATGACGTTGATCTTGCCGTTGTCCTGGGTCGCCACGGCCATCGCAGCTTTGCTGAAGTCCGCCATGTCGAGGTCTGGATTGGTCAGGCTTTTGTCGGCGATGAAGGGACGCAGATCCTCCATCCATCCTGCCCGCTCAACCAGGCGCTTCTGCACGTGCATGCCAATGTTGACGACGTCGAAGCTGGGATGGCCGGTTGCCATTTCCATCGCCACTTTTGGGCGCTGCTGCTGCTCGGGGATCTGTTCGAAGCCAACTTTCAGACCGGTCAGTTCTTCGAACTGCGGCAGCATCTTTTTCACCAGGTCGCCGCGCGGCGAAAGCTGGAAATTGACTTCGAGGCTCTGGCCCTTGAACTGCCTCCAGTCGAACGCGGACTGGGCATTGGCTTTCTCGACGATAGCCGGCGCGGCGAGCACCGAGGCTGAGGCGACAAGCAGAGTGCGGCGACGGATCATGCATTTCCTCCTGAATGCGTCCCCTTTCGGGACGTCATACAGCGTCTATACGCCGTGCCTCGTTGCCTGAGTAGTGAAAAACCCGACACCCAGAGCCGGGCGATAGAAGGCGAGCGGTGTCGGGTTTATTGGATCAGGACGCCGATTTTTTCGCTGCGGCTGGCTTTTGAGCCGGTGCACGATGGATTTGGCCGCGGATCTCACCGTTTGCATTTGCGGCAGTATGCACATTCACATACATCTTGCCGGCCTGTAGTGCCTTGATCTGATCGTCTGTCAGGGTCACCGATCCCGTAAGCGGGCTTGTCGGATTCTTGTCGCCGAGCGCCAGCATGACGCCTGCGTTCTCGGTCTTGCTGGCGGGGCCGTGCACGTGCGCCATCGTTGCTGGGCCACTGAGTTTGTCGAATGTGAGCGTGTAGGTCAGTAATTTGCTGGTGGTGTCTAGGGTCGCCTCGAACTTGCCCACCCCGTTGCTATCGACCTTCGGCACCTGGTGAGCGCCGGAGAGCTTGGCGACATATTGGATGTTGGCGGCCGAAGCCACCGATACAAACGCGAAAGAGATGGCGGCAGTCAGAAGAACTCTACTCAGAAGAACTCTACGAAGCATCGTGACCTCCCACTATACGGCATGACAATCGTGACAGGTTCCGTTCATCGTTGAGGGAACCGGCGAGTCGCGGCGGTGCGCTGGGACGATTCTATACACGAAATGACAAAGGATAGCTTAATGTCTGACAATGATCCGCTGCCGGTCGGCCCCAGGTTGGACACCACACCCAAGCCAATCCCGGCCCGCATCCCCCTGCGTGGGCGCTATGTGACGCTGGAACCGCTCCATCCTCGGCACGTGCCGGAGTTGTGGCGCGCGGCACAGGGGGCTGACGACAGTTTCACCTATATGAATTACGGTCCCTTTGCTGCGGAAGAGGCTGTGGCAAAAGAGGTTATGGCCATGGCGTCGGACATGGATCGCATGACCTGGGCGGTCCGGCCGGTCACCACGGGAGAAATTTCGGGCTGGTTGTCTTTGATTGATATCCAACCCAAAACCGGAGCGATCGAGATCGGCAATATTTGGTTCGGCCCGCGCATGCAGCGCACCCGCGCCGCCACGGAATCGATCTTTCTGCTGCTGAAACTGGCAGCCGACGATCTGGGTTACCGGCGATTGGTGTGGAAGTGTAATTCTCTCAACGCGCCATCCAAGCGCGCGGCCGCGCGCTTGGGATTTGTGCATGAGGGATTGTTGCGCATGCACATGATCACGAAAGGGCGTCGGCGGGATACGGATTATTATTCGATCATCGAAGATGAATGGCCACTGTGTCGTGATGCGTTGTTGGAATGGCTCGATGCGGCCAACTTCGATCTCGGCGGTACGGCACTGCGGGGCTTGGCGGAAATCCGCAATGCTTTGCGTGGCGCGGCGGCATGAGCAGCAGCAGTCTGCTGCCCTGGAGGCGCCCGCGTTATAGCGTCATCGTCCTGCACGGCATCATTGCAGCACGCCCCGGCATGTTGAGTGCCGAGGTCGCGAGACCTCTGATCAAAGCGGGCTTTGCGGCGGCGCGCGGGCGGCCCGTGATCTTGGATATTGAAAGCCCCGGCGGCTCTCCGGTGCAGTCCGACCTGATTGCTGGTATGATCCGCATCGAGGCGGAGCGGGCAGGTGTTCGTGTGCACGCTGTCATCGGCGAAGTCGGTGCCTCCGGCGGCTATTGGCTAGCCTGCTCGGCAGACGAAATTTACGCAAATCCTATGAGCATCGTTGGCTCTATCGGTGTCGTGGGCGGTGGATTTGGCTTTCCCGCACTTCTGGAACGCCTCGGCATTGAACGCCGTGTTTACACCGCGGGCGTCAACAAGCGTCGTCTCGATCCGTTCAGCCCGGAAAAGCCCGAGGATGTCGTTTTCGCCAAGGACTTGATGGATCGCCTCCATACGCGCTTCAAGGATTGGGTCCGCACGCGGCGTGGCAGGCGTCTGACAGCGCCAGATGATGTCGTCTTCGATGGCGGTTTCATGTTGGGTGAGCAAGCATTGGCGGCGGGTTTGATCGATGGATTTTCGACGGCGGAGGACCTTGCCCGCCACCTTGGCGGTGAACGGGTCCGTCTGCGGCGCTTTACGCCGAAGAAACAGGGCTTTTGGTCTCGTTTGCCGAGACTTGGGGTCGACGCCGTGCTGGATGCGATCGAAGATCGGGCTTGGAGAATAAACCTGCGATAAGGGGAACGTCATGCGGGCAGCGGTATTCCGGAACGGTGGGATCGTGGTGGATACGCTGCCCGATCCTGTGCCGCTGAAAGGCCAGGTGTTGGTGAAGACCTGCGCCTGCGGCATCTGCGGCACGGACCTGCACGCGGCAAAGCATACGCACCAATTCGTCAACTTGGCCCGAAAAGCCGGCAACCGATGGACCATGACGGCGGAGCGGGATGTTGTGTTCGGGCATGAGTTTGCGTGCGAGGTGGTTGATTACGGCCCTGACACCCCGAAGCGATTGAAGCCCGGAACGCTTGTCTGTTCCATGCCGATGACGCTGGCGGAGCAGACTGTCGTGGGTATTGGTTACAACAACGATCTACCTGGCGGGTTTGCACAGTATATGCCGCTGGCCGAGCGTTTGTTGCTGGCAGTGCCGAATGGTCTGCCGGCGCAAAAGGCGGCGCTGACAGAGCCGATCGCGGTTGGTTGGCATGCGGTGCAGAGTGCGCGTTTGACGCCTGAAGATGTGCCTTTGGTGATCGGCTGCGGACCGGTCGGGTTGGCCGTTATTGCCGCGCTGGCGGTGAAGAATGTCCGCCCAATCATCGCCGCCGACTACTCTCCGGCTCGCCGGGCCTTGGCTTTGAAGATGGGCGCTGACATCGCCATCGATCCGGCGGAGGTATCGCCCTATGAAACATGGCACAAGACCGCCACGCCGGCGGGTTATGACGGGAGCCGTTACGCGCAATTATTTGGGTTGGGCCCCAAGCTGCGCCCGGCGGTGATTTTCGAATGTGTCGGTGTGCCTGGGGTGATCGAGCAGGTGCTGGAGGGTGCCCCTGCCTCGGCACGTGTCGTGGTGGTGGGGGTCTGCATGGAGACCGACCGGTTTGAGCCGTTTTTCGGTATCGTGAAGCAACTGAACGTGCAGTTCGTGCTGGCCTATACGGCAGGTGAGTTTGCCGAGAGCCTTCATCTGATCGCCGAGGGGAAGATCGATGTGGAGCCGCTTATCACCGGGGTGGTTGGGTTGGCTGGTGTGCAGGGCGCTTTCACCGATCTCGTCAATCCAGAGCGGCATGCGAAGGTTCTGGTGGATCCGTGGGGATAAGGTCCTTGGCAGGATCAAGCCCAAGGCTGCTTCTGCCTGGGCAGGCGTCATCCCCTAGGCTTTAGTGCCTCGGTCTCTCGCTTGCTACGGGGCCTTCGGCGGGTTCGGGCGGCTATTCGACGCCGGGTGGGCGCATGCCTTTCGGCAGCGTGGACAGGGATTCGGTTGTGTCGAAGTCGCGCAGCACGGCGTCGTCGGCCATTTCGACCTCAGCCACCACCTCGGCGTGCTTGCCAACCAGGAACCGCGCGCCGGAATCGCCGACAATTTGCAGGATTTCCGGGAAGAAGCGCCGGTCCCATAGCATCGGATTGCCTTGTTTGCCGCGAAATGTCGGCAGAATGATCAGCCGACCTTCATCGGCATCATACATCGAGATCAGGCGGTCGATCATCCTGCCATTCACCAGAGGCATGTCGCCGAGGCAGACGATCGCTGCCGAACATTCCGGCGGCACGGCGGCGATGCCGGCTTTCAGGCTGGCCGACAGACCTTCTGCATACTCCTCGGCATGCACGAATCGCACGGGGCGGCCAGCCAAGGCATGCTCGATCTGCTCGGATTGGTGACCGGTGATCACAAGGACGGGACGTGCATTGGATGACAGCACGTTATCAACCACCCGGGCGATCATCGTCTTACCGCTTTTGTCGGTAACGAGAAGCTTGTTGTGGGGCGCCATCCGTCGTGATCGCCCGGCGGCCATCACGATGGCGGCGATCGTCGGTGCGCTGCGCGGTGCAGCACCCGAGCGTGGCGTTGACGGTGCTTTTTCCCTCGGCAGGGGGCGTGTTTCCACTTCCTTCAACAAGCCTCCGACGCCCATGCGCATGATATCCTGCGGCGTGACGGTGAGGCCGGCGAACAGGCGTGTCAGTACGAAGTCGATGCCGTTCAAGCTGGGGCTTCGAGCGCATCCAGGCAGCACGAGAGCAGGACGCTCACCAATCCCACCCAGGCAAATCAGGTTGCCGGGATCGACTGGCATACCGAAATGGAGGATTTCGCCGCCTGCGCGCAAGATGCCGGCCGGGCCGACATCGCGACGATCCACCACCGCCGAGGCGCCGATCACCAGCAACAGGTCCGCGCCCGCTGCTATGAGGGCTTTCAGCGCCTGGCCGACCGCGTCTTCGGTATGTGAACAGCGCGCTGCTGGAAGCAGGGTGCCTGTCAGGGCGGTCACGCGGGCTTCGGTGATTGCGATCGTCTTGTCGGTGACACTTTCCTTGAGCCCGGGCAATTCTGTGACCACCAAGCCGACCTTCAAGTGCCGGAAGGGGTGAAGGATCAAAGGGCTTGGGCCTTGCCGCGCCAGTGCTTCGGCCACCGCCAACACATTGCCGGGCACGGCGAAGGGGACGATTTTGATTGTCCCGACGAGGTCTTTGGGCGCCACCACGGCGTAGTCTGGCAGGGTGCCGATCGTCATCGATTCGTCGATCGTGTTCAGGCGGTCGATTCGGGCCGTGTCGATCCGCAGCAACCCGGGCACTTCGGCGAGGAGGTTCACGCGTCCTGTTGCGGCGCGCGATCGAGCGAGCAGGGGAGAGACGAGGGGGGTGGCAAGGCGGTCGGCGGCGATGTCTTCCGGTACGTCTCCGGGCTCAAGCGCGGCGCAAATTACCTCGGTGTGTCCGGCGTTCCGCAGAGCATCTAGCGCGCCATCGTCCAACAGCGTGCCCTTACGGATCACCCTATCTCCAACCTTTTGGCTATGCGCCAGGATGGCACCGCGTGCCTCGTTAAGCGGGACGGGGCCGAATCTCATGGTGTCGGCTTGGCCGGTAGCGGCGCGTGGCGGCGCACGGCGACGATTTCCGCGATGATGGAAAGGGCGATTTCCGGGGCTGTAATAGCGGCGATGTTGAGACCGACGGGGCCGCGGATGCGGGCCAATGTTTCGTCGGTATGGCCGAGTTCACGCAGTCGGGTCAGGCGCGCGGCATGGGTCCGGCGGGAGCCAAGAGCGCCGATATAAAATGCCGTCGATTTGAGAGCGCGATCGAGCGCGGGGTCGTCAAGTTTCGGGTCATGTGTCAGTGTTACGACAGCGGTGCGGGTGTCCGGAGCGAAAGCATCCATCGCTTCGTCCGGCCAGTCGTGAGAGATTTCGACGCCTGGAAAGCGCTCATCCGAAGCGAAGGAGCGGCGCGGGTCGATAATGGTGATAGCAAAGCCGCACGGTTCGGCGAAGGGCACGAGTGCTTGGGCGATGTGGACCGCGCCGACGATCGCTAAGCGAAGTGGCGGGTTGTAGGCGTGCAGGAACCAGTCAGTGTTGCCGATTTTCACCGTGCCATTTTCGTCCCGGTCCAATGTGCGGGCGGCGGCGGCATTCAACTCGTCCGGCGCTGAGGGGTCGGGCAGCAGGCGCTGCTCCCCGGACGGCAGCATGGTCGCAAGAACGATGGGCTTTTTGGCCTGCTTCGCCTGCTCTAATGCGGCGAGAATGTCGGGTGTCATGGACGTCCTGCCTATTCAGCAATGTGGAAAGGAGTGTGGCACAGCCATGCGCCTTTGTCATGGAGTAGAGACCAGACCCAGCGCAAACCGGATAGTGTGGTTTCGTCGGGCGTCGATGCTGGGCGATAACGCGGGGCACGAAAGCCTAACACATGGTGCCGGAGACATCTCCGCTACCTGTTGTCGGCCACAGGTTATGGTCAGTTCAGGCGTTCGACGAAGACCTTAACCTTACCGCCGCAGGCGAGACCAACTTCCCAGGCTCGCTCATGGCTGACGCCAAAATCCAGCAGTTGCGGGGTGCCGGAAGCGATTGTCTTCATCGCTGCGTCTGCGACCGCGCCTTCGATGCACCCGCCGGAAACGGAACCGGCCATCTTACCAGATTTTGTCACGGCCATCTGACTGCCGGCCGGGCGGGGGGAACTGCCCCAGGTTTCGGTGACCGTGGCCAGCGCCACTTCCTCACCGTTCGCGCGCCACTGGGCCGCGGTGGAAAGAATGTCATCGGAGTCAGCCATGGTGGGCTCCTTTGAAAGAGGCGGGTTTGGACAGAATGTTGATCAGGGCGCGCAAACTGTCCAGGTTGTGAATGGGCCGAAACTCATCCACGTGTGGCAGCATCGCTCGGATGCCCTGGGATTTGGGTTCGAAACCGCTCCACCGCAACAGTGGATTTAACCAGATGAGGCGCGAGCAGGAGCGATGCAGCCTATCCATGTTTTCCGCCAAGCCATGGGCGCCGTCGCGATCGAGGCCGTCCGTGATCAGGAGAACGACCGCACCTTGGCCGAGGACACGCTTGGACCAGAAGCGGTTGAACATGATCAGAGCTTCCCCGATGCGCGTGCCGCCGGACCAGTCGGGTACGGCATGGGCGACCATTTGGAAGGCAACCTCGGGGTCGCGTGCCTTGAGTTGGCGGGTAACGTTGGACAAGCGGGTGCCGAAGAGGAAAACATGCACGCGGTCGCGGTCGTTGGTCACGGCGTGCAGGAAGTGCAGCAGAATTTGCGCGTAGCGCGCCATGGAGCCGGAAATATCGCATAGCACGACCAAGGGGGGCGGTCGGCTGATACGGCGGTTGCGGGCGATAGCTGTGATTTCACCGCCTTGTCGCAGGCTTGCGCGGATGGTGCGTTTCAGGTCGGTGACCGGGCCGGCCGGATCGGGGCGCAGGCGCCGGGTTTTTTTAAGGTCTAGCGGCAGTGCAAGGCGTTTGATCTCTTGTTTGGCACGCGCGATGTCGTCGGCGCTCATGGCCTCGAAATCCATGGATTGCAGTCGCTCCAAGTCCGAGACCGTCATGGTCATATCGACCTGTGGTGGTTCGTCCTTGGGTGGCGGGTTCCCGTCTTTGCGCGCGAATGCTTCGGCGACGCGACGGGCGGCGGGCGGCGGCTTTTCCTGTTGTTTGTCTTTCTGCCCCTCTAGCAGTGCCATGGCGGCAGCTTGTTCGGCGGCAGATGGATCGCGCCAGAATAGGGCGAAGGCCTGGTCGAAGACCTCTTGCTGGTCGTGGCGGTGGATCATCGCCGAGCGGAGGGCTGTGCGGGCTTGAGTGCGTGAGGTGAGGTCAATGAGGCTGAGCGCCTGTTGTGCGGCGATCGTCTCAGCGGGGCCGACCGGCAGGCCAGCGCGTCGCAACAGCCGCGCAAAATGCATGACGTTGGCAGCCAGCGTTGGGGTGGCCAGCATCGGGGTGGCCAGCATCGGGGCGGGCGTGCGGGGGCCGGGAGCAGAAAGCATTGTGGACATAAAGGACGGCATGGCTGCGATGGATGCAAGAGCCCGGTAGCGAGGGAGAGCGAAACCAGAGCGTCGCCTGCGCGGTATCATCGGTCAGTCGGGGATTCGCGATGCCGAGGCAATATCGGCGCTGTTTGACGGGGCGCTGATGCGGCAGGGGGAGGAATTGCCCGTTGTGATGGGCAGGCGGGACGTCGCTGAGCAGATGATCATGCGCCTAATCGCGGTGGTGCCTCTCGACCGATGCGACGCATTCCCCTAACGTGTCGAGCAATCCGTTGGACCACCCTGTCCGACGGACGATAACGTCATGCAATACGGGAGCGATGATGTCAGGTCTCAGCTATGCCGCACCCACTTCGGTGGACGATGCGGTCAAACTCCTTGCCGGTGCTTCTGGCCTCGCCAAGGTTCTTTCGGGAGGTACAGACCTCCTGGTGCAACTGCGGTCGGGCCGAGTGACGCCTGATCTGATTGTCGATACCAAGAAAATTCCGGGTATCATTGGAATTCGGCAGGAAAACGGCGGTTTCGTGGTTGGTGCGGCGACGCCGGGTGCGGTGGTTGAAGCGCATGCCGGCATGTCGGCGGCTTGGCCGGGCGTGGTTGAAGCGCTGGACTTGATCGGCTCGACCCAGGTGCAGGGCCGCTGCTCTCTGGCAGGCAACCTCTGCAATGCCTCTCCGGCTGCTGACAGCGTGCCGGCGATGTTTGCCGCGGGCGCTATTGCTGTCGTCGTCGGTGCGAATGGCCGCCGCGAAGTCCCGGTTGAGCAAATCCCCACCGGCCCTGGGCGCAATTCGCTTGCGAAGGACGAGTTCATCCTGGAATTTAAATTCCCCGCGCGTCCAGCACGGTCGAGTGATGCGTATTTGCGCTTCATCCCGCGCACGGAGATGGACATCGCGGTTGTTGGTTGCGGTGTGAGCGTGACGTTGGACGAGAAGGGTGTCTGCACCGCTGCGCGCGTTGCTCTGGGCGCTGTTTCTCCCACCGTGATTCTTGTTCCCGACGCCGCTGCCGCTTTGATCGGCCACACACTGGACGAGGCCACGTTGGCCAAGTTGGATGCAGCGGCGCAGGCAGCTGCGAAGCCGATCTCCGACAAGCGCGGCACCGCCGAATATCGCACCAAGATCGCCGGTGTTCTGGCACGTCGCACGGCCGCTATTGCCTTCGACCGCGCCGCCGGCAAAACCTCTGCAAAGGCTCACTGAACCATGGCCAAGACCTACGTTTCCGCCACCATCAACGGGGAACCGGCGGAGTTCCTGTGTGAAACCCAGCAGACCATGCTCGATGTTCTGCGTGACGTCGTCGGCCTGACCGGCAGCAAAGAGGGCTGCGGCTCGGGTGACTGCGGTGCCTGCTCGATCTTGGTCGACGGTCGCCTTGTATGTTCCTGCCTGATGCTTGGCGTGGAAGCCGAAGGCACCTCGATCACCACGATCGAAGGCATTTCCCAGGGCGACAAATTGCATCCGATCCAGCAGAAATTTCTGGAGCATGCAGCGTTGCAGTGTGGTTTCTGCACCCCGGGCCTGATCGTTGCCAGCAAGGCGTTGCTGGACGAGAATCCGAACCCGACAGAAACCGAGATCCGGTACTGGATCGCGGGAAATCTCTGCCGGTGCACCGGGTATGATAAGGTTGTGCGCGCGATTCAGGACGCCGCCGCGGTGATGCGAGGGGAGACTGTCGGATGAATTACATCGACTCCAGTCTGAAAGTCGTCGGCACGCGGCCGATCCGTCCCGACGGTATCGACAAGGTTACTGGTAAAGCGGTTTTTGCCGCCGATACCCGTAGTGCAGGCATGATGTGGGGCAAAATCCTCCGCTCGCCGCACGCGCACGCTCGAATCGTGAAAATCGACACGTCCAAAGCTGAGGCATTGGCCGGCGTGAAGGCGGTCGTTACCGCGGCTGACTTGCCGGAAATCCCATCGGAGGAAGCGTTTGTCGGCGAAGGGCCGATGAATTTCCGCGACCTTTCGCAGAACATCATGGCGCGCGGCAAGGCGCTTTATGAAGGGCATGCGGTCGCAGCTGTTGCAGCGACGACTCCGGCGATCGCCGATCAGGCTCTGGCCCTGATCGACGTGACCTATGAGGTGCTGCCGCATGTCATCGATGTTGAGGCGGCGATGTCCGAGACGGCGCCGGTTCTGCATGATGGTCTGCTGACGGCGGGGATCGAACCGAAGCCCACAAAGGCGTCGAATGTCGCGAAAGTCGTGACCTTCAAGAAGGGCGATGCCGCGGCTGGGTTTGCCGAGGCCGATATTGTGTTCGAAGGTCGCTACACGACCGAGCCTGTTCATCAGGCCTATATCGAGCCGCATGCCTGCTTGGCGAACTACAATGCCGATGGTCAGGTTACGATCCATAGTTCCTCGCAGGGCCATTTCATGGTCCGCGCCTACACGGCGAAGCTGCTTGGCATCGATATGGCCAACATCCGCTGCACCCCGGCAGAAATCGGCGGCGGCTTCGGCGGCAAGACGCTGATTTACCTAGAGCCTGTCGCCGTCGCGCTTTCGCGCAAGGCTGGCCGCCCGGTGAAGATGCAGATGACACGCGAAGACGTTTTCCGTGCGTCTGGTCCCACCTCGGGCGCCGTGGTCGAGGTGAAGCTGGGGGCAAAGAAGGACGGCACGATCGTTGCCGCGTCGCAGATCCTGAAGTTCCAGGCCGGCGCCTTCCCCGGCTCGCCCATCGGGCCAGGCTGCATGTGTGGCTTCGCGCTTTATGATGTGCCGAATGTCGAGGTGGTTGGTTACGACGTGGTGTCCAACCGTCCGAAGGTTGCGGCCTATCGCGCGCCGGGCGCGCCGATCACATCGTTCGGTGTGGAAAGCGCGTTGGATGATCTGGCCGCCAAGTTGGGCATCGATCCGCTGACGCTGCGCGAAAAGAACGCGGTGAGCAACGGCAGCAAGACGCATTATGGCGTTACGCACCAGAATATCGGCTTCACGGCTGTTCTGGAGGCTGCCAAGTCGCACCCGCACTGGAAGGCGCCACTGCCGGAAGGCCATGGCCGTGGCATCGCTTGCGGCTTCTGGTTCAACATCGGCGGTGAGTCGTCGGCCTCGGTCCACGTGAACGAAGATGGCTCCGTCACTGCCGCGACCGGCAGCCCGGATGTCGGCGGGTCTCGCGCGTCGATGGGTATGATGGTTGCCGAGGTTCTTGGCATCCCGGTGCAGCGCGTGCGGACGGTGGTGGCCGACACGGCCTCGATCGGCTTCACCTTCCTGACCGGCGGCTCTCGCGTGACGTTCGCGACCGGTATGGCGGTGACGCAAGCGACCGAGAAGGTGGTTGAAGACCTGAAGAAGCGTGCCGCACAGATTTGGGATATCCCGGCTGATGCGGTTGAGTGGAAAGACGGCAAAGCGTATCCGGCAGGTTCTAATGCCGGCGCGTTCGAGCCGTTGGACCTGGCCGCGCTGGCGCTGAAGGCGGGCCGCACGGGTGGACCGATCCAATCGGAAGTCAGCCTGAACGCGCAAGGCGCCGGGGCCGGCTTTGGTGCTCATATCTGTGATGTGTCGGTGGACAAGGAAACCGGCCACGTGAAGATCGAGCGCTACACGGCCATTCAGGACGTCGGCAAGGCCATTCATCCGGCCTATGTCGAAGGTCAGATCCAGGGCGGTGCCGCACAGGGCATCGGCTGGGCGTTGAATGAGGAGTACATCTACAACGCCAAGGGCCAACTGGAGAATCCGGGCTTCCTGGATTACCGGGTGCCCGTCGCCTCGGACGTGCCGATGATCGAGGCGGTGCTGGTTGAAGTGCCGAATCCGCGCCATCCGTTCGGCGCCCGTGGTGTGGGTGAAGTGCCGATCGTCCCGCCGATGGCCGCGATCGCCAATGCGATCAAGTCTGCGACGGGCCTGCGCATGCCGAGCCTGCCGATGTCGCCGCCGAAGGTGCGTGCGGCGTTGGATCAGGCGGGATAGTGCCAAAAGTCGTTCTCTCCTCGGGTTCCGCTGCGCTGCCGTTAACCGGCGGCCAGACGGAATTCGAGGTGGAGGCGACCAATTTCCGTCGTCTGGTGCTAGAACTGGACAGGCGCTTTCCGGGCCTTGGGACACAGGTTGAGGAAAGCATGGCCATCGCCGTCGATGGCGAGATCTTCCAGGACGCTTACGGCGTGGCCCTGCAGCCTGACAGCGAGATCGTGCTGATCCCGAAGATCGGCGGCGTGTCAGGCCGGCACGACCCAAGGGCCGCGAGGGTTTGCAGTCCATTGCATGTCTTAAATCATTTATGCATTGTGATGCCGGGAAAATTCCGACACCCTTCACAGGTTCCTTCGTGCATGCATCCTGCCGGCGCATGTCCTTCCGCCAAGGCTCTGTTTTCCGCCTTTGTTTCAAGCAGGGCAGGGGCGGGTGATCATGGGTGACGAAATATCGGGCCAGGAAGGTAGCGCGGCGGAGGAGGCAGCAAGACGGTTTGCCGTTCCCGCGGAAAACCCAGGCGTGCACCATATTGGCTATATCGACGACGCCAACCGCTTCTGCGTGACCGGCTGGGTCGTCGATACGGATGACTGGTCGCGTAGTCTAACCGTCGAAATCCTGGTTGATGGGGAGGGCGTTGCCGGGGTTCTGGCCGATGGCTATCGCGACGGTCTGCGTGAGATCCATCCGTCCGCCACGGGGCGCTATGTCTTTCGCTATTATTTCGCCGATCCGCTGTCGATGTTCCAGGCTCATCGGGTCTCGGTGCGCATCCTTGGCACCGATGTCTATCTGGTGGAGCCGGCCGATCCGATCCCCGTTGCCCATGCGGTGCCCGGTATTGCCGCAGCCCGTCCCGCGGGACCGATCCTGCTGACGACCTGCGGGCGCACCGGATCAACCGCGATCATGGCGGAACTGGCGGGGCATCCCAACATCGTGGTGGCGGGGAATCCGCCGTTCGAGATCGAGATGGGCGCTTACTATGCCTATGCCCTGCGCACCTTGGCCGGGGCCGGCGATCCCGAGCGGTCTTTGCGGTCTGATCGGATCACAGCGGCTGAAAATCGGTTTCATATCGGCTTTAATCCGTATTTTTTGCAGGCTTTGGCACCGCTGATCTTTCGCACGCCGGAGCGGTTTGGCCGCTTTGTGCATGAACGCGTGCCTTCCAGATTGGCCAAGGCGTTTCGGGAGATCATCCTGGATTTCTATCAGGACGTCGCGAGCGACCACGGGATGGCCAATCCGCTGTATTTCGCGGAGAAGACGTTACCCGAGCGCGATGCCAGGCAGGGCATCCGCTTCATGTTTCCCAATGTGCACGAGATCCTGTTGGTGCGGGATTTTCGCGACATCGTCTGTTCTTCGATGGCAACGAAGGGGGCGGATTTCGACACTGTGTTGGCCGATACGTGTGCGGCGGCGGCGATGATGGCGCGGGTTCAGGCGGATCCGGCTGTGCTGGTGGTGCGGTATGAGGACTATGTTCAGCACCGGGCGGAGACGTTGGCGAGGGTGTTCGGTGTGTTGGGGCTTGGCGTGCCGGCCGAGCGGCCTGGGGTGCTGGAGGCGCTGTATGCCGGACATGGGACGAGTGCCAACGCGGAGGCCTCGATCGGGCGCTGGCGGCGGGATTTGACGGCTGAGCAGATTGCGGCGTGTGGGGTGTTGGGGGAGGCGTTGGCGGCGTTTGGGTATGAGAGGTAGGCTGGGCCAGACTGTCGCTGTGTTTCCTGTCCTGACTAGGCAACGTGTTCGACCCGGTGATACCCTATGCGTATTTGGAGATATCGCGCAGTGGACGCAGCCTCTGTATCCAGGATTCGGCGAAGTCAAGCGTTTGACCAGCTGTTTTACGCCAAGCCGTCGCTGACTGCGTTTGATGATAAGTGGGATCTGCATGACTACGCAGCAGATCACATTGGCGTTAGCACGCGCGTGACCTACCTTGAATTTGGCGTTGCGAGTGGCGATAGCCTGAGACGGGCTGCAGCAAGGTTTACCAATCCAAGGACCAGCTTGATCGGTTTTGACAGTTTTTTCGGCTTGCCTGAGGATTGGTACGTTGGCTCCCAGCTAGAGCGTGTTATCCCGCGGGGAACGTTTTCGCAGCACGGAAAATTGCCGGAATTTACGGATGATCGTGTCAGTCTGGTCCCTGGTTGGTTTCAAAATACTGTTCCGGAATTTTTTGCTGAACAGAAGCCCGATCTGTCCGATGGTGCCGTTCTAGTGCATTTTGATGCTGATTTATACTCCTCGACATTGTTTTTACTGACAAGTATTTGGCCTCATATTAGCGAATATTACTTCCTGATGGATGATTTTTCGCACGACGACATAATTGCTTTGCATGATTTCACGAAGGCATATCCCGTTAGTCTGGATTGGCTTGCACATTGCAAGAATCCGGCTGATGTGCCGACCCAAGTCTATGGAAAGATGAAGAGAGTAGCTTTCCAGTTGGGGGCTGATGCTATTGTGGGGGCAGGGTAGTGCCCAGCGATCGGCTAAGCTGGCGGTGTCAGAATGGTATCGCGGCCCAGCATATTCCAGCTTTGCGCCTGTTGGCGGCGTTTTGGTGTTGCGGACAAAATTTATTGTGGGTTTATTTTGAAGGTCTAACTTTCTTAGGTTTACACTTGGTTGGGAAGACCGCCATTCCTGGCGGCGATGGCCCAGCCAAGCTGGCCGCCGATAGTTAGTATTGTTTACGGCTAGGAGTCTTTGGGTGACTTTTTTATGAGCCGCCGCATAGCTTTCTTTGGCAATTGCCAGATGGAGATCCTATGCAATCTCTTCAGGCATTATGCCGGCGGGTACACAGGAGACCTAGCCATTTTCATACCGTCTTGGACAGAGTTGTCGCAGGCGTGTGTTCAGGAGATTGCAAATGCTGATATTGTTGTTCGGCAGGTGCAGAGTTTTGCATCGGAGTTAGATTCGGACGCGTTGATTGCTTCGAAGCCTCAGATACTGGTTCCGCTCGTTTCCGCAGCTTTCTTGTGGCCACATGCGGGTGGCGCCCATCCTTTGAATTGTTCCTTTCCATTCTTGCCTGGTGGTCCATTTCCCGGAGAGTTGGGCGATACCTATTTAAATCGTCTAATCGCCAGTGGTTTAGATCCAGAATCTGCCGTGCGGCATTATGAGGACTATGATTTCGGTGGCCCGGCAGCGCTAAATCGTAGGTTTGAAATTGTAATCGATCAGCAAACGATCCGCGATGAGCAATGCGATTTTCGGATCAATCAGTGTATCACGCGGTTCTATAAAACGGAGCATATTTTCCTCTCACCCCATCATCCCAATGCCAGAATAACGTTGGAATTGGCATCTGAAACGTTTAGGCGTTTGAACGTGCCTTCTGCGCGGGTCGATTTGATGAAAAACTCTCTTCAAAAGACCCCATTTCCTAGCGATGAACTGCCAATCCACCCTTATGTTCAGAAGCATTTTGGTCTCGCCTATTTGGGATCGGATAATAAATACGCTTGGCGTGGCGAGGGCCGTTATACATGGAATGAGTGGGCACTGCGTTATATGCGCTTCGACTGGAGCAAGAACCTCTTTGAGGCAGTTAGTTTGATCGAGACAGCGCCAGAGAAGGCTGCAAATCTTCTTGAGGTCGCGATAGTCGAAGCACCGCAATCGCCGCTAGCCTATCTGGGGCTGGCTAAACTGCACCGGCAATCTGGCCGGTCTAGCGACGCTCTTGCGGCGATCAGCAGGGCAGCACAAATGGCACCATCTAATACTGAGGTAAATCGCCAAGCGGCTTTAATTTTTTCCGATGTGGGCAAAGCAGATTTAGCAATTCAGCACGCGGCGCATGCTGTTTATTGGTCCGGTGGCGATGTGGGCAGTCTTTCATTGCTTGCAAGTTTACAAGAAGCGGCGGGCGCGTTGGAATCTGCCGAGCAATCTCGGCGCATGGCGCTCAACATTGAATCTAATAACAGCGATGTTATGACTGAACTGGGTAGTTGCCTCCTTAGGATGCGACGATATGAAGCGTCCCGCAGTTTCTTTCTGGCGGCAATCGAACGCAACCCACACCTTGCCGGTGCTTGGTTTGGCCTCAGTGTGGCGTTGGACCACCTTGGTTGCACTGATCAGTCGATTGAATCTGTTCAGCGCGCAATTGCTTTAAGGGAGGGCGTCAGTCCATACTATTCACACTTAGGACACATGCTTTTGCGCCGGAATGAAAAGGATTCCGCGGTTGAATCTTTCGAGCAGGCATTAGTCAACGATCCTGACAACGCTGGAATCCAC
>Ga0164296_1001522_pt1 | contig 24419 bp, 23 predicted proteins | sample GEODES057metaG_FD_113533 | JGI IMG/M metagenome (GOLD analysis project Ga0164296, IMG submission 113533) | Dystrophic lake water microbial communities from Trout Bog Lake, Wisconsin, USA - GEODES057 metaG | ecosystem: Environmental > Aquatic > Freshwater > Lake | place: USA: Trout Bog Lake...
GAAAAAATTCGTCAGGCCTACATCCTCCCCCAGTTGGAAATTGAAACCGTCCGGCATTCCCAACGCGCCTGCGCCATCCTCTTCAGCATTCATCCCTCGCAGCTCGATTCGCTCACCGAACAATTCGCCCGCGACGGCCTCGTGTTGAAACCTGTCGTGCGCATGGCCGCGAATTCCAAAGGCTTCAACCACCTCGTCCTGCCCCCGTCAGAGACAGAGCAGTTCCACTGGAAGTGTGTCCTCGCCAGCAACCCTCACGACGCCGACGAATTCATCGCGGCACACAACCGGCATGACGACTTCGCCATCGGTCTCCTGCTTGGCTTTCCACCCTGCTGCTCCTTCTTCTTCGCCCGCGTCTGGCGTCAGGGAAATTTCGATCCCATCTGGCAGGCCGCCGAACATCAACCCTTCCCCGGCTCGCTACCCGCCGGCCTGCATCGCACAGACTCCACCGACCCCGCCGAACATCGCATCACCTTCACCCCGGGCCCCGACGACTGGAAAACTTCCTCCTGCCTGCGTTACATCGGCGTCCAAATCAATTCCCACTTCGCCTGCTCCCTCCATTGCGAAGCCTCCATTCAGGTCGCCAATGACCGCATCGATCTCGCCCGCCAACTCAACCTCACCGGCATCGAGTCCGCCCTCGATCTCCTCCGCCTCCCCTGCCGCTGGGAATGCATCGACAGCGTCGCCACCGTCACCACCCCGGCCTTCCGCTTCCGCGTCCCCTCCCAGCCCTACACCGAAAAACACATCCTCGACATCCACTCCCCCACCCAGCCATAAACGGGTGGATAATTTTACTCAAACCCAACTAAGTACATCAGGTGCGCCACCCGCCGACACTGAATCAATCTTCTAAATTTCAACTTGAGGGGAGAAGAGGAGCAGATAATGGAAATCGCATACACCATATCACTAACAATATTTAGTATGTTTTATATATTTCACTTATGTGCATTTATGATTAGATATAAAAGGCACAGAATCGAATATATTAGCTCGCCTATTCTAATGACTCTTTCAGCTGGAATGTATATCGCGTATCAGATTTATCCATATTTAAGTGGTAAGCTTCTTTTCGGGCATCTAATATATTATCGTTTTATATATTTATTAGTCGGAGCAAGCCTTGCAATAATTGCAATTATATTAACTGGAATAATGAAGGGCAGGCAAGTAGAGGCTATTGTTATGGCCTGTGGAATCATATTTCTATATATGGTTTCACTTGTGGTGACGCATGGCATCTTGAACTATAGATATGCAATCGGAGCAATATTATTTACATCTATTGATACATATTTAATTATCTATAAAATAAAAAGCGATTAATAATAAAAAATGCTATGGGCAGTTATCAACCCATTTTCAAACCTCAGCACACATCGGGTGGGTGACATTAATCGGTGAAGTTTGGCAGGGTGGAAGAATTCAAGAAAATTAGCACTAAGGGATATTTTCCAGGTGAAACAATAGAGGTGACGTGACAATGAAAAGTTTCATAATGATTGTTCTTATATTGACGGCAACAACTTCGATTGCTCAAGAGAAGCTGGCTCTACAAGTAATTGAATATGACAAAGCAGCGGCAGTATATTTCAATGGCGGTGCGGATCTTATCGCCGTGAGCAGAGATGCAATAAATCCAACGTACTACAGATTGATTTACGCTCCGGTTGGCTTTGGTTTTGATGCTCCGCCCGCAAAGCCTGTTCAACTACTTCCGCTGGTAATGTTTAATGACGGATCTTTACTGTGGTTGTTTACATTTCATGCGCCACGGATTGAGGAAGAGAAAGTAGCTTGTAGTGCAAAGTTTACGCAATACACTCAAGACAAAGACGGAAAGTTTATTCCTATAAATCGCTATTCAAAAATACCCAAGAGTTCGCATAAAGATATGCCGAACAAAGCACTAATGTCATGTATGATCGTCGACAACTTTTCTTTGGAGAAACGATGAATTGACGGGTGACCTACCCATATACAACCCACACAACACATCAAGTGCCCCATCCATCGCCGCTGTTGCGATGGATAGGGCACCCGCACCCGTTGTACAGTTGTCATCAAACGGGTGCGCCACCCGCCAAATCGAAAAAGAGTGGAAAAGGAGCAGAACCAATGACGATGAAGGCACTGCTCATAAGCGCACTAACGGCGGGGTCGTTGGCAATGTCTGGAACGCCTGCCAATGCACAAATGGGCGAGCAAGCTGCACGCGAAAAGGCCCTAAGCGTGGCGCGATCGCAGCTGACCCTAAGCCCGCAGTTGTTCCTTGATGTTCACAGGGACGAGGCGTTGGAAGAAGAACTTGCGTCCATCGTTGGCGGGCTATCTGGATCAGAGTTCATTTACAGGCTTAACCGAGCTGGGAATGAGATCAAAGATCATGCCGTTGTGCATCATCTGTTCGTGGACACGGACCCGGTGTACCTGATCGCAGTCAGCCCGGTCGATGGAAGCCCCTATCGGATAGCTGGGTTCCGGGACTCAAAAGCTGAGCTAAACAAATTGCTGGTGACACTGAGGGTCAAGGTGTCCAGCGAAGATCAGGCGGAAGAACTTGCCGACTTTTACCGGTCAATCAACCCAGAGCGTCGTTCGATGACTCGAATCTCCGGCTTGCTCGATCTCAAACAAGCTGCGGAGCGTCAGTGCCAGGCAGTTCCGTTCGATCCAAGCGAGAGGGACTTCGAAGCGTGGTGGAAACACGCAAAGGCGGCTTACGCTAACGCTTCGTTCAAGCAAACGGTGGTCCGCAATGGCAGTGGCTATGCGGTCGAATGGATCGTGCTGTCTGATCCCGGTGCTGGCCTGTGCGGTGGCGCTGCCTTGCGTGCACGGCTTGAAGTTGGCACAGACGGCATGATCGGCGAAATCAGCTTCCGACCCATCTAGGCTGTCTTCGGAGGCGGGTGGCCCACACTTTCCATATAGCAATACATCGGGTGCCCCACCCATCGTTTCTTTTGCGATGGGTGGGAATGAACCATGCCCACCAACCACCGTTGCCCTTCCTCAGCACAGCGAAGGATGACATCGGAACCCCATCATGAACTCTGGTTCTTGATTTCATCCATCAGCTTCTGCAGCGCCTCGGCATGCATCTTCTTCTCCTCCGCAAGCTCCTCCTCATGTTTGAAGATGTACTCCAGCGGCAGTTGAAACAGATGCCCAATCTTGAACGCCAGCGGCAGGCTGGGGTCATACTTGCCGGTCTCAATCGCATTCACACTCTGCCGTGAGACGCCCAACCGCGCCGCCAGCTCCGCCTGGCTCCACTCGCGGTCCGCTCGCAGATCTTTCAACCGGTTTTTCATCTGTATCTCACACGGACAACAACGCTTGCGATTCCGTAGGCGAGGTAGCATAGCGCAATGTTGATGTAGAGCGGCGGCGGCGCAACCCCAAGGTAGAGCGTAATGAATCCCCAGGTGGAGTTAATGGCCAGCATCATACCCACGCTCCACAGCAGCGTCTGCGTAATCAGCATGCGCGCAAATTCATCGGTCTCGCGGTACAGATACCGCCCGGTTATCACAATGCACGCCACAAATGGAATTGCCGGCAGCACAGCAAGCGCATACGCCCACACACCCACAGGGTGCTGCGCACGAAACACCGCCTTGACCGCCGCCATCACCAGCATCGTGACGGCAAAACATACATTCAGCAGAATTCCGTAGCGGAACTGCAGCCGACTGATTGCAGAATTGGTTTTGCAGATAGAACTCATAAAATTTTCCCTTCGTTGTTTGTCATCAAATTTGAGAATCAATTTTTTTTGCCGCAACTTCCGCCGCTGCCTCAGCGATACCTCCACTGCAGGATGCGAAAGCTGATGCCGCCGCCGATAATCAACAAGTCCGCATCCAGCAGCGTCAGCGGAAACGGATGGTTGTAGATGTTCATCAACGCATTGGCAAACGCATTGCCCACCATCGCCAGTGCGAATCCCCACAGCGTCGCCCGTGTCACCAGCCCGCGGATAAATTCATCCGGCTCCGCCGCCAGATACCGCCCCAAAATCAGGATTGCCAACAGAATCGGCAATGCTGTAATCGCAGCAATCAAATACACAACCCACTCCGGCGCATGACTCTCTGCCAGCAGCAGCCGCTGCAAAGGCGGAAACGCATCCGTCAACAAATTCGGCATATTCGGCATGGAAAAATTCGTCACCACGGTCAGCAACATCACACCGCCCACCAGCCGCATCGTCCGCCGCTGCAAAGGCGTCATAGTTTTATTCCCCCAACAAAGTAAAGCCATACCCACTCCCCCCTTTCAATTTCCATCAACCAAACTTTACAAATTTCTGACAAGCAAACTTTACACATGGAAAATAGGGTATGTCAAGTATCCTTTCCATTTTTCCGTGTTGGCATGTTTCGGTGCGGCGGACAAGTACAATTAACCACGCATGCAAAGATGGTCGAAACTCTTCATTCCTACCCTTCGTGAGGCCCCTGCAGACGCAGAAGTGGCCAGCCACAAGCTCCTGCTACGTGCCGGTTATATTCGGCAGCTGGGGGCCGGCTTGTATAGCTACCTGTTTCTGGGGCAGCGGTCGCTCAACAAGATCATTGCCATTGTCCGCGAGGAGATGGATACGATTGCGCAGGAATTCCTGCTACCGGCGTTGAACCCGCGAGAAGTGTGGGAGGAAAGCGGCCGCTGGACCGGCATGGGGCAGAACATGTTCCGGCTGACCGACCGCAAGGGTGCCGAGTTGTGCCTGGGCATGACGCACGAGGAGATTATGACCTCCATCGCGCGGAATGAACTGCGCAGTTACAAACAGCTGCCGCAGATCTGGTATCAGATCCAGAACAAGTTTCGCGACGAACCGCGGCCCAAGAGCGGGTTGCTGCGCGTGCGCCAGTTCACCATGAAGGACGCGTACAGTTTTGACATCGACGCGGCCGGACTGGATGAAAGCTATCGCAAACATGACGCGGTGTACCGCAAAATTTTCAAACGCTGCGGTCTGGAATTTGTGGCCGTCGATGCCGACTCGGGCGCGATGGGCGGATCGCAGTCGCAGGAGTTTATGGTCTACACCGATGCGGGTGAAGACCTGATTGCCAGCTGCCCCGTCTGCGGCTACGCGGCCAATGTGGAGAAGGCAACGAGCCATCTGGATGCCGTGACCGATTTGGCAGCAAGCGGCGACGGCAAGCCAGAGCTGGTGCATACGCCCGGGCAGAAAACCATCGAAGAAGTGGGCGCGTTTTTGAAGACGGCTCCGCAGCACCAGATGAAGACGATGGCCTACACCGCAACATACATTGACGACGGCAAAGAAAGTACCCGTGCAGTCGTTGTATTTTTGCGTGGCGACCACACCTTGAATGAAGCCAAGTTAAATTCGATTGTGAAGGCCGCTGATTTGCGTCCGTCACATGCGGAAGAAATTGTTGCCACCTTTAACGCGCCTGCCGGATACCTGGGACCGCTTGGTCTGACAGCGGCGAAGAGTGTTGAGGCAGCGGGAACGCTGGTGATTCTGGACGCGGCGCTGGAAGGCCGGACGCACCTGATTGCCGGTGCGAACAAAGAGGAATACCACTTGCGCAACGTGACACCCGGGCGCGACTTTACGCCGACGCTGACGGCGGACGTTCGCAACGCCAACGAAGGCGAAGGCTGCCCCACGGCGAATTGCGCGGGCAAGTTGAAAGTGGCGAAGGCGGTAGAGATTGGCCACATCTTCAAGCTCGGCTACAAGTATTCGCAGAGCATGGGCGCGACGGTGCTGGACCGCGACGGAAAAGAAGTAACGCCAATCATGGGCAGCTACGGCATCGGCATTGAACGCATTTTGACGGCGGCGATTGAACAGGCCGCAGTGACGGCCGATGCGCGCGAAGAAAATCCAAAGTTCAAGGGCAACGGCTTTGCGCTGCCGGCCAACATTGCGCCGTTTGAAGTAGTGGTGACGGTGACCAACTCCACCGACGCTGCGCTGGCCGAGGCCGGTGAAAAAGCGGCGGCGGCGTTGCAGGCCGCGGGCGTGGACGTGCTGCTGGATGACCGCGATGAGCGCGCCGGGGTAAAGTTCAAGGACGCGGACCTGATCGGCATACCGCTGCGTCTAAACGTTGGCAAGAAACTGGCCGAAGGAAAACTGGAGCTGGTGAACCGCCTGACGGGCCAGAGCGTAGATATAGCTGTGGATGAAGCTGCATCGGCAATAAAAAACCTGCTCAACTGACACCATTTGCAGCCGCGATTTGCATCCAACAACAGACTGCAGGAAACGACAGGCATGGCGCTCAAGATAAAACTCGGTGGTGATGGCGGTGAGGGCTTCTTCAACAATCCTCTGGTACGGTACGCACTGTTGTTTTTGCTGGTGTGCGTGCTGGTGTGCGGCGGAATATTTTTCTACTTTCTGCACAAGTATGAGCAGTTGGTGGATGAAAAAATGGCGCACCCGATTTTTGCCACCACGGCGCAGGTGTATGCGGCTCCGCGTGAAGTGCGCGTGGGCCAGCGGCTGACAGCGGCGGCGATTGCGAACGAACTGCGCCAGGCAGGATACAACACGCAGCCGGAGATGGGCGGATACCAACTGCGCAGCACGGCGCAGGGAGACAGCATCAAAATCAAGCCCGGGCCGCAGTCGTACCACTCGCCCGATGGCGCGACAATTTTGACCAGCGAAGGCGAAGTGCAGCAGATTACCGGCGAGAACGGTGTGGAACTGGCCGCGTATGAACTGGAGCCGCTGCTCATCACCGGACTGAGCGAAGACAACAGCCGCACCAAACGCCAACTGCTGACCTACAACGAGATTCCAAAAAAACTGGTGAATGCGGTGGTGGCGATTGAAGACCGCAGATTTTTTGAGCACGGCGGACTGGATTACATCCGTATCTTCGGCGCGATTCGCAACGACATGTTCCATCGCCACACGTATACCGAAGGTGGTTCGACGCTGACGCAGCAACTGGCGCGCGGATTTTTTTTGACGCCGGAGCGTACGGTATCGCGTAAGTTGCGGGAGGCGGTAATTGCGCTGATTCTGGAGCATAAATTCACCAAGCAGCAGATTTTTGAGATGTACGCGAATGAAATCAATCTGGGCCAGCGCGGCAGTTATGCGATTGATGGATTTGGCGAAGCGGCGCGAACGTATTTTGGCAAAGACGTTGGCCAGTTGGACACGGCGGAGTGCGCGTTGCTGGCGGGAATTGTGCAAAGCCCCAACCGTCTGAATCCGTATCGGCATCCGGACCGTGTGATTGAACGGCGCAATCTGGTGCTGGATTCGATGGTGGAGACCGGTGCGATTACGCAGAGCGAAGCGGAAACGGCGAAAGCAGAGCCGTTGAAACTGGCGCCGGCCAATGTGGACGCAAGCGAGGCCCCGTATTTTGTGGACCTGGTGCATGATCAGCTGGTGCAGAAATTCGGCGACCATGACATCAACGCAAACGGTGTGCGGATTTATACGTCGTTGGATCCGCAACTGCAACGCGTGGCCGCGGATGCTGTGGACATCGGCATCAAGGGCGTGGACGACATTGTGCGCAAGATGCACACGCACCGCACCAAGGCCGGCACGGTGGTGGACCCGAATATTATTTATCCGCAGGTGGCGTTGATTGCGTTGAATCCGCACACGGGGCAGATACTGGCGCTGGTGGGCGGACGCAATTATGGCAACAGTCAGTTGGACCATGCGCTGGCGAAGCGGCCGACGGGATCCATCTTCAAACCGTTTGTGTATGCGGCGGCGTACAGCGCGAGCATCAACGGCACGCAGTTGAACGAAGGCGGCGGAACGTTTACCGCGCTGACGCGACTGCATGACGAGCCGACGACGTTTACTTACGACAATGGCCGCCAAACGTATGCGCCGCATAATTTTGAAGGCGAGTACATGGGCGATGTGACGGCGAGTTTTGCGCTGGCGCATTCGCTGAACAACGCGACGATTTCTCTGGCGAGCATGGTGGGATATGACAACGTGGCGCAGCTGGCACACGATGCGGGCATCAAGAGCGTAGAGGCGACGCCGGCGATGGCGATTGGATCGTATGATGCGACGCCGATTGACATGGCGGGCGCGTACACAGTTTTCGCCAACAACGGCGTACACATTACGCCGTGGCTGCTGGCCAGCGTGCGGAATCCGAATGGCGACGTGCTGGCGGATTATTCTCCGGAAGCGAAGGAAGTGCTGGACCCGCGAGTTGCCTTTTTGACGACGAGCCTGATGGAAGGCGTGTTGAATTATGGAACCGGCGCCGGCGTTCGCGGGATGGGATTTAATTCTCCCGCTGCCGGAAAAACCGGAACCAGCCATGATGCGTGGTTTGCCGGATTCACGAGCAACCTGATTTGCATTGTGTGGGTGGGCAACGACGATTACAGCGACGTGAAGATTGAAGGCGCACACGCGGCCGGGCCAATCTGGGCGGAATTTATGAAGCGCGCCGTGCAGCTGCCGCAATATTCTGACACGCATGAATTTGCGCCGCCGGATGGCGTGGTGGAATTGAGGCTGGACAAGACCACGAATCTGCTGGCGAATGAAACGTGTCCGAATGATTACACGGTTGCGTTTCTTGAAGGCACGCAGCCGACGGTGACTTGCAACCAGACGCTGGCGCAGCCGCAGGTGGGACTGGTGCAGAAGATTTTCGGCGGCGGTAAACAGCCGACTACTACGGCCGGCACGGCAACAACCGGTGCGGCGCAACCCGCAACGCAACCGGCTACGCAGCCGAATAGCGATGCGAACAATGAATCGCCGAATCCGACTCCGCCGAATAATCCGAACCGAAAGCCGGGATTGCTGGGCAAGATTTTCGGATCCAAATAATTAATTCATTTTTATAGAAATGCAGGTGCGCGGCCGGCGCGGTAATAATACGTGCCGCCGACAAATGCCGCATCGAAGAGATGCTCAACGCCGCAAGCCTGTTCGGCATTGCCCAGCATCAACGTGGCGTGGGGCGCCATCACCTGGCGTATGTTGGTGAGGAGGCGGGTTCGATCCTGCGGCCCAAAATAAATCAGCACGTTGCGCAGCAACACCAGATCAAACTCCGGCATGGGCGGCAAGGGAGCGCAGAGGTTCATCTGGCGAAATTCGCAGAGACGCTGCAGCTCGGGGCGAATTGCCCACTCTTCACCATGACGCTGAAAATATTTCACCAGTAGACGCGCGGGAAGGCCGCGGTTAACCTCGATGCGTTTGTAGCGCGCGTTTTGTGCGTAGCGAACGACAGCGTTGGAATAATCGGTGCCGAGAATGCGGATGTCCCACGACTGAACAATATCCGGAAAGGATTCATCGAGCAACATGGCGAGACTGTAGGCTTCCTGACCAGTGGCGCTGGCGGCGCTCCAGATGCGCAACGAACGCGTGTGACGATTTTGTTCCAGGAGATGCGGAAGAATTTCATTACGCAGCGCGTGGAAGGAATTGATGTCGCGAAAAAAGCTGGTCTCGTTGATGGTCAACAACTCTGCCACGGTGCGATGCATCGCGCCCATGGGCTGCACCTGCAGCAGCGCTGCGAAAGCGGAGATTGTTCCAGCACCGGTTTGCTGCATCAACGGTTGCAATCTTAATTCCAGCAGATTTTTGTAAGATCCATCCACGATGTTTGACGAACAGGTTTGCACGAGTCGTCGGAAATATTCAAAGTCCTGATCGCTACACGGCATCCTTTTCCTCCGCATGCATCACGCGCCGCACCAGTTCCGCTGCGATGCTGTCAGGGCCGAGGCATTTGTAGACAGCGCCACACTCCACCGCACGCCGCGGCATTCCCCACACAGCAGATGTAGCTTCATCCTGCGCCAGTACCAAGCCACCGCTGCGCTGCATGGCCAATGCGCCTGCGGCTCCATCGTTGCCCATGCCGGTGAGAATGACGCCCATGACGCCGGCACCGTAGACTTCGACGGCAGAGTGAAAGAGTTTATCGACTGCGGGCCGGCAATAATTTTCCTGCGGGCCTTGTTCCAGATGCATCGATACTTCGCAACATCTGCCGCGCGATTTCAACACCATGTGCCAATCGCCTTTGGCAATCCATACATCGCCGGCGCGCAGGAGTTCTCCTTCTACAGCTTCACGAACATGCAGCGGACAGATTGCATTCAACCGTTGCGCCAACATCTCTGTAAAGATTGCGGGCATGTGTTGAACGATAAGCAGCGGCACGGGAAAGGCTGCGGGCAGACGGCTGAGCAATTGCTCGAGCACCGCGGGACCGCCGGTGGAGACGCCGATAGCAATCGCTTTGATGGGGGCGATTTTCACAGGCAGCGCGGCCATGGGAAAACTCCGCGCGATGATATCGAGACGCGAAACGCCAGCAGCCGGCTGCAGCTGGCGCAGTTTTCGTTTTGAACTTTGCGCGAGCTCGGCAATTTTCGGCAGCAACTGACGACGCAATTCCGCGATGGAGGCGTCTGCATTTGCCTGCGTAGTGGGCTTGGTGACGTAATCGGCAGCGCCGCGCGAGAGTGCATCCAAAGTGGCCTGCGCACCCTGTGCCGTGTGTGAGCTGAACATAATGACGGGGAGATGCGGAGCGATTTGCTTCAGGTGAGTGAGCGCGGTGAGGCCGTCCATGCGCGGCATTTCAATATCCAACACAAGAATATCGGGCTTGAGATTGCGGACTGCGTCGAGGCACTCAATACCGTCACGGGCAACGCCGCAGATTTCTACACGGCAGGCTGGGTCGGCGAGTTGCACGGTGGGCGAGAGTGCGGCACGCAATACGGAGCGCACGACAACGGAGTCATCGACCAGCAGAACACGCACCGGTGCGGGAACCGGCGATGCGACTTGCACGCGTTGCTGTGGTGATTCGCGAAGCCCGCTCTTTGCCAGCATTTTAATTCTCCGCAATCGACATCAGTTTTCGACGATCCCCATCAACCAAAGTTTTTCTTTCAGGCTCTCTTCAGAAAACGGCTTCATCAGAAATTCGTCGGCACCCAACTGCAGCGCCTTTGACACGATGGTTGTATCCGCCTCGGTGGTCACCATCATCACCTTCATTTCGTTAAAAGCTTCCTGCTCGCGAACGGACTTCACCAGGTCGAGCCCGTTCATGGTGGGCATGTTCACATCCACCAGCGCGATGTCGAATTGCGTTCCGCTCGACAGCAGGTCCAGCGCTTCCCTGCCGTCTGCAGCTTGCGAAGACTCAATCTGCATGCCACGCAACAGGCCGCCGAGAAAATCCCGTATGAAGCGTGAGTCATCAACAATCAGTGCACGCATCTTTCTCTCCTCCAGTTAGACCGCAACGGACGATGACATTGCCATCAACGCCATCGGGTCCAGCCGCTTTAATTCCAGTTGAATCAGCAAACCTTTGGGCAGCTTGTACGCGCCGCGCAGCAATGCTTTTCGTTTTGCATCGAGCGTGGACGGAATTGCTTCGAATGTTTCCGCACTCACCTGCACGACTTCACAGACAGCATCCACCAGAAGACCGTACGTGCCACTTTCGCCTTCAACCACCAGAGCGCTGCTTAGCTGCTCAAACGGCGGCAGATCAAAAAGCGCGCGCAGGTTGACTGTGGTGAGAACTTCTCCGCGATACGGTACCAGGCCGCCGATGAAATGCGGCGCGCACGGAACTGAACGCTGCTGCGATGGTCCGAGAATTTCTGATACTTCGTTGATGTCAACGCCGTACATCTGGCCACCGACACGCACCGAGCAAAGCGCGCGCGTTTCAACCGCGGACGTGGTCGACACGGAAGCAGCTGACATCATCACGCCACCTCTAGCTGCATATTGTTTTTGACAGACTCAGAATTTTTGCTGGCCAGCATTTCGCGAACCGTGGCCATATTCTGCAGCACGGTCACGCGGTCGCCGATACGCGCCACTTTCGACGTTGCATTTTCTGCGCCGGGCAGACTGGCGTCTGCATAAATATTTCCCCGGGTCACATCCAACACCTCGCGAACAACAATGCCGACTGCTTCACTCTCGTGATGGATGACGAGAATCTGAACCGGCGTCTGCTCAGCGTTCGTTGACGATGATTCGCTGAGGTCATGCAGCAGATTGCTCTCATCCAGCAGCGGCAACAGGCCGCCAAGGTATTGCATCACCGGTTGCTGCCCTGCGAACTCAATTCGGTTGAAGGGCACGGTTTCAATGCGGTCGACAATCTCCAGCGGCAACGCCATTCTGCGTGGCCGTTCGCCTTTGCGGCCAGTACTGAATACGAGAAATTCCGGCGAGACTTCTGCTTCAATTGCCAGCGCGATGGCGGCGTCTTCTTCCACATTACGCAGGGCAATGTTGGAGCGAATGGCGGCGGCGGTCGGATCGAGAATCAACGCAAGCGAGCCGTTGCCGAGAATGGTCGCGCCGGAGAAGAGTCCCATCTGGCGCAGCACGACAGAGAGCGGCTTGACGACAATTTCTTCCGGGTCGAGAAGTTCATCGACAACGAGACCGAAGCGACGGCCGTCGGCATCGAACACGACCATGAAGAATTTTTTCTGCTCACTTTTTTCCATCGGCAGCTTCAGCAACTCATCCAGTCGGACGACAGGCAGCAAGTCGCCGCGCAGGCGATAGACCTGAACGTTGTCGACACGCTCAATTGCCGTACTGACATTTTCTTCCGAAACATGGACCAGCTCAAACAACGCGTTCTGTGGGATGGCAAAAGTTTCTCCGCAGGCACGAACGACGAGCGCGGGAACGATGGCGAGAGTGAGCGGAATCCGCAGACGCAGGGTGGTGCCTTTGCCAAATGCGGAATCAAGTTCAACTTTGCCGCCGATTTTTTCTACGTTGGTGCGAACGACATCCATGCCGACTCCGCGGCCGGAAACATTGGTGACTTTTTCTGCGGTGGAGAATCCCGGCATGAAGACGAGCTGAAAGATTTCCCGCTCGCTCATGTTCTCTGCGTTTTCTGGGAGCACCAAACCCTTATCCACCGCTTTTTGCAGAATGCGTTTCGGGTCCATGCCGCGGCCGTCATCGCTGACCTCAATGACAACGTGGCCGCCTTCCTGGATGGCGCGCAGGCGAACGGTTCCCTCTGCGGGTTTGCCGATTGCAACCCGGTCCGCTTCCGGCTCCATGCCGTGATCTATCGCGTTGCGCACGGCATGAATGAGCGGGTCCTTGATGGCTTCGAGCAGGCTTTTGTCCAGCTCAGTTTCCTGGCCCACCATGTCGAGCTGCACATGTTTGTTGCAGATGTGGCAGAGGTCACGGACCATGCGCGGAAATTTCTGGAAGATGTAACTGACCGGCTGCATGCGGGCTTTCATCACGGACTCGCGCAGGTCAGAGGTGACCATGTCGAGTCGGCGGGCCAGCGTGTTGAATCCGTGATTGACGGAGTTGTGCTGCAGAATCTGATTGCGTGTGAGAACGAGTTCGCCGACGAGATTCATCATGCGATTGAGCAACTCCACATCCACACGCAAGGTGGATTCGGTGGCAGCTTGCGATGCGCCGCCCGGGACGTCCGTGGCCCGGCGGTTGTACTGCACATGCTCTGGGGGCGGTGCTGGCTGCGGGAGTTGCTGCAACATAGCCGGAAGCTGTATTGACGCTGTCGATTCTTCTAATGATTTCGCAGTGGCGGCAGCTTTTTTGCGCGAAGCAGCTTTTTTCTTTTCTCGCGATTTGGCTGCATAGACCGGGCCGGCTTCCAGACCACTCAACTGGTCGAGCTCGCGAATCAATGGCGCATCGTTCACGGCTTCCTCGGCGCCGTCGTCGCCGCTCACATTAATGCGCTTCAGAATTCCACGCAGCGCGTCCATGGTGCGCAACAGGATGGTGATGACTTGCTGCGAACTTTTAATTTTTCCTTCGCGCAATAATCCCAGAACATTTTCTCCACTGTGCGCGAGCGACTCCAACCGATGAAAGCCGAGAAAGCCGGTGGTGCCCTTGATGGTATGCACGGCGCGAAAGATTTCCGCAATCAACGCAGAATCTTCCGGGCGCGACTCCAGCTCCGTCAGGCTGCGTTCCACGCAGTCGAGGCCTTCGTTGCTTTCTATCAGGAACTCTCTAGTCAGGTCGTCCACACATCTCATATCGGGCAAGCTGGGAGACGCATTAGCCGCAGTAACGTATAGGTTTCCCCTGCACTTGCTGAATCCCGGCGCAACGAGTAGCCTGAGCGCTATGAGCAGCAACCAACATCCGAGCGGGCTCTCGCTGGAACAGATAGCGATGCTGCGCAGTTTGGCCGCTGAAACTGCGGCGAATGCGCATGCACCCTATAGTGGATTCCGCGTAGGCGCGGCCATACTTTTAGAGGATGGAGAAATATTCACCGGCTGCAATGTCGAGAATTCCTCTTTTGGGCTTACGAATTGCGCGGAGCGATCTGCGATATTTTCTGCCGTCAGCAAGCTGGGCAACGGCATCCGATTGCGCGCCGTGGCTGTTGCAAATTTGAACAACGCTGCCAGTGCCCCCTGCGGGGCCTGCCGGCAGGTGATGTTGGAATTTTCCACTCCGAATACCTGGGTATTTTTTCCGGGCAGTAAGGGCGAAGGCGACATTCGGTTTTCTGACTTGCTGCCGCTCGCATTTCAACTGGACAAGAAATAAAACCAAGCGATAGTCAGGCCGCGCACATGAACTCACATACTCCCATTCACATGATTGACCTCATTCTTCGCAAACGCGATGGCGGCGAATTATCTGCGGATGAAATCCAGTTCCTGGTGAACGGCGCCGCCAACCAAAGCATTGACGATGCACAGCTGGCTGCATGGCTGATGGCTACGTGGATTCGTGGGTTGAGTGCGGCCGAGCTGAACGCGCTGACTACAGCGATGCGTTACTCCGGCGAGACGTTTGATTCTTCGTATCTCGGCAAGACAACAGTGGACAAACATTCTTCTGGCGGCGTGGGAGACAAAACTTCATTTCTCGTTGCACCGATTGTGGCGGCGGCAGGAGTTGCCGTGCCGATGATCAGCGGTCGCGCGTTGGGACACACCGGCGGAACGCTCGACAAACTGGAAACGATTCCCGGATATAAAACGCATCTTTCACTGGCGGAGTTTGAACGCGTGCTGAAGATTGCGGGCTGCTCGATTGTGGGGCAGACGACGAACCTGGTTCCGGCGGACCGTGTGTTGTATTCGCTGCGAGACCATACCGGAACGGTGGAGTCGCCGTATTTAATTTGCGCATCCATTATGAGCAAGAAGCTTGCCGCGGGATTGAATGCGCTGGTGCTGGATGTGAAGACCGGCACGGGTGCATTTCTGCGCGACCAGAATGATGCTGTGTTGCTGGCGAACCTGATGGTGCAGACCGGCGAAGCTGCGGGCACGCACACGGCGGCCATCCTGACCAGCATGGATGAACCGCTGGGACGCTTTAGCGGCAACTGGATTGAGGTGTGGGAGTGCGTGGATATTCTGCAGGGACACGCGCATCCGATGAGCGCGGATCTGATTGAGCTGACACACATTCTTGCGGGTTGGATGATTTACCTGGGAGGCAAAGCGGCGAATGCGAATGAGGGCCGTGTAATTTCTGAAGGCCTGCTGGAAAGCGGCGCAGCGTATGACCGCTTCCTGAAAATGATGGATGCGCATGGTGCCGATGTTCGCGTGTTTATTGATCCGGCCAGCCAGCATCAGCCAACGGTGACGCGAATATTCAAGGCGGCACACGATGGCTATTTCCACTGCGCCAACTGCACCGATGCAGGTTGGGCGGTGCAACGGCTGGGCGCGGGACGCAGCCATGTGGGCGAACCTGTATCCGCACACGCCGGGCTGGAGATGCACGTGAAGGCCGGCGCGCTGCTGAAAGAAGGCGACGCCATCTGCACCCTCTATGCAGACAACGAATCTCAATTGCATCAGGCGGAGAAAATTCTACGGCGCGCCTTTGCACTGACTGAGAAGATGCCATACCGCCATCCGCTGATCCGCGAAGTTATCAGCCGGGGCCGCTGACACCAAAAGATTTTTCTGCCATTCGCAGCGAAGATTCGGTACACTTCGCTCTACTCCTCATTGGTTTTGATATCGCAAGAAACGCATTCCCTGTTTTGGAGGAACTGCCATTTGGAACGCTTCACTGGAGTTCTCGGCCTCATCACGCTGCTGACTATTGCCTACCTGCTCTCCAACAATCGCCGCGCTATTCGCTGGCGCACGGTGATGTGGGGACTGAGCCTGCAAATACTTTTCGCGGTGCTGGTGGTGAAATGGTCCGGCGGTCAGTACCTGTTGCAGCAGGCCAGCAACGGCGTTACGTCGATGCTGAACCATTCCTTTGACGGCTCCGCCATGGTCTTCGGAGAACTGGGCGCGCAAAATTCACCCATCAGCGTTTTTGCCTTCCAGGTGTTGCCGACGATTATTTTTGTCTCGGCATTTTTTGCGATTCTGTACCACATCGGCGTCATGCAACTCATCATCAAGGTGGTGGCGTGGCTAATGCAGCGCACCATGGGAACATCCGGCGCCGAATCCACCAACGTTGCGGCGAGCATTTTCATGGGGCAGACTGAAGCGCCGCTGACGATCCGGCCATTTCTTCCCGGCGCGACGCAGTCGGAATTGATGACGATTATGACCAGCGGCATGGCGCACGTTTCCGGCGGCATCATGGCGGCATACATTCATTTCGGAATCAATGCGAAGGACCTGCTATCGGCGGTCATCATGACGGCGCCCGGCACGATTATGATTGCGAAAATGCTGGTGCCGGAAACCGAGATACCGGCGACTGCGGGCATTGTGCACATGCCGCCGCAGGAAGAACACAAAGACGAAAACTTTGTCGGCGCAATTGCGCGCGGCACGATTGACGGCGGCAAGCTGGCCTTCAACGTCGCCATCATGCTCATCAGTTTTCTTGCGCTGGTCGGATTGCTGAACGGCATCCTGGGATACACGAGCGGATTTACGTGGGAACATTTTCATCTGGGGACGCCGAGCAGCCTGAACCAGATTCTCGGCTTCTTCGGCGCACCGATTGCGTGGCTCATCGGCATACCGTGGCATGAGGCTTCGACGATTGGCAACCTGCTGGGCACGCGCGCGGTGTTGAATGAATTTGTTGCGTACACACAGCTGGGGCAGATGAAGGCCGCGATTTCGCCGCGAACATTTTCCATCGCGACGTTTGCGTTGTGCGGCTTTGCGAACCTCGGCTCCATCGGCATGCAGATTGGCGGCATCGGGGCGCTGGCCCCGACGCGTCGCAACGATCTGGCTCGGCTTGGCGTGCGTGCCATGCTGGCCGGCACGATGGCGAACTTGATTTCCGCATCCATCGTCAGCGTGTTGCTGAAATAAATTTCGGCAGGCGCTGACGGTTTAGTCTACAGAAGGAAAATATTTATGACTGACCTTTACGCCAGTATCCGCGAGGCTTGTGATTTTATTTCCAGCCGCGCAAAAATACAGCCGCGCATCGGCATCATTCTCGGCTCGGGACTCGGCGGATTTGCCGCGCAGGTAGCCAATGCCGTCACGATTCCTTACGCAGAGATTCCCAACTTTCCGCAATCGACGGTGGCCGGACACAGCGGCAAGCTGGTGCTGGGCAGCATCGGCGGCGTCGCCGTGGCGGTGATGCAGGGACGCGTGCATCCGTACGAAGGCTACGCGCCGCAACAGGTCACGTTTCCCATGCGCGTATTGGGCGGGCTGGGCATTGCGTCGCTGATAGTGACCAATGCGGCCGGCGGTATTCGTACATCGTTGCATCAGGGCGAACTGGTTGCCATCAGCGACCACATTAATCTTTCCGGCATCAACGCGGCAGCGGGGCCGAATGAGGATCGACTGGGACCGAGATTTTTTGACATGAGCGCGGCCTACTCACCGCAACTTCGCAAAGCCGCGGTGGCAGAAGCCGCGAAGCAGGGATTCACGCTGACCGAAGGCGTGTATCTGGCGGTGCTGGGGCCGAGCTATGAAACGCCGGCGGAGATTCGCGCGTTTCGTACGCTGGGTGCAGATCTTGTCGGCATGTCAACGGTGCATGAAGTCATCATCGCGCGGCACATGGGGATTGAAGTGCTTGGCATATCGCTGGTGACCAACATGGCTGCGGGAGTTCTGGCCGAACCGATTCATCACGATGAAGTGATGGAGATGGGGCGCAGAGTGGAGGCGCAATTCACCGCGCTGCTGACGGCGATGGTGCCGCAGATGGATGCACTGGTTTCGAAAACTGATACCGGGAAGAATTCCGGATGAGCAGCGATACGCCGCACTCTTCAGCACGACCTGTAGTGATTGGCATCGGCGGTTGCTCCGGCTCCGGCAAGACCACGCTGGCGAAGGAACTGGCAGCGCAGCTGGACGCCACGATATTTCCGCTCGACTTGTACTATCGCGATTTATCGCAGCTGCCTCTGGAGCAGCGACACCACGGAAATTTTGACCATCCCGACGCGCTGGAGCATGAGCTGTTCATCGCGCATGTTGCTAGCCTGGCGCAGGGCATCGCAATTGAGCGGCCGGTCTATGATTTTTCCACGCACTCGCGCGTGCATGGGCAGACGGTGAAGGTCACGCCAAAGCAGTTTGTATTTGTCGAAGGAATATTTGCGCTGCACTATGTGGAGTTGCTGCCGCACTACAGCTACAGCGTCTACGTGGATGCGCCGGATGAACTTTGCTACAAGCGGCGGCTGGCGCGGGATGTGCGTGAGCGCGGACGCACGCCGGAGTCTGTGCTGCGGCAATACAACGAGACGGCGCTGCCGATGGCGAAGCTTTACGTGCAACCCTCGAAGCACAATGCGCGGTTGATTGTGAATGGATCGGAATCGATTGACTGGTCGCTGGAGCAGGTGCTCACGCAGATGCGGCTTGCCGGTTTGATGGCGCCTCGCTAGCAGACTCCCGCAGAGACAACACAATATTTTCGCAGAGACGCGCGGTCTGTTTGCGTTCTGCAACCGGCACAGTATTTTTTGCAATGCGCAAATCCGCATGGACGCCGCGTAGACGCAACATGCGCAGCAGATGCGGCAGGAATGTCATCTCACCCCAGTAGCTGATGTCCTGCGCCACGCTGGCGTTAGGTGGATTTTCCGGCGAGAGCGTGTACGCAAGATGCGCGGCGTGCATTGGAATGACGGCAGCGCTGGATTTTTCATCGCACACGGCACCGAAAATGGACGTCTTGAACGGAAGCACGTGGGTGCCGTCGGTAGTGGTGCCTTCGGGAAAAATGACCACAGGCAGGCCCTGGGATATTTTTTCGCGGATGCGGCGGTTCGCATCCAGAGCGCTGTGCCGGCGGCTGCGTTCGACATACAACGTGCCCGACATGGTGGAGAGCCAGCCGATGACCGGCCAGCCGCGCACTTCACTTTTGGAAACAAAAAAGCACGGGGCCACGGCGCAAAGCACCAGCACATCCAAATAGCTCATGTGGTTGCAGACCAGCACGCCGCTCGCGGGAAATTCTCCCGTGACGTTAATTTTCACGCCGAGCACACGCAGCACACGTCGAGCGCCCTGCCCCGACCAACGCGTGCGCGAATGCACATCGCGCGGCCAGTACAGCACATAGTCTGCAAAGCAGATAGCGAGTGCGATGCACAGCTGCAGGGCTTTGAACGTAGTACGCATACGATTGCGAATTACAGGCCTTCGAGAAAACGCGCTGCAATGCGCGGGTGGAGTTCTTCCAGATCGAGCAGCGTGAGGAAGTCGATGGTTTTGAATTCGCGGTCGATGGCCGGTTCGCCGCAGATTTTTGCGCCGATGGTGAGATATGTGCGTAACAGCTTCGGCACTTCCGCGACGATTATTTCCGACTGCAATAGCGGTTCCTGCGGCAGAGAAAATTCCGGCAGCGGGCGTGTGCGTAAATCCCCGGCAACGATATATTTCGCCAACGCGCGATAGACGGCAAGGCCTTCGACAGCATCCTGTGAGGAGAGCGAACTGCAGCCAATCATGTAACGAATGTTTCGCTGCAATGCGTATTGTGCAATGCCACGCCACAGCAGGTGCAGCACTTCGGTGGAGCGATGTTCGGCATCGATGCAGGCCCGGCCCAACTCCACCACACGTGAACGTAATTTTTCGTACGGGCTGAAATCAAATTCCTGTTCGCTGTAGTATCCAAAATTTTTCGCGGCAATCTCGCCGGTTTGCAGGCGATACGTCCCGACAACACGGCCCATCTCGGCATGCTCCACAATCAGGTGGTCACAGACCGCATCGTAGCGGTCGAAATCCATCCGGGTTGCGGCGGAGTCGGCGAGCCCCGCGTTCAATTCAACATTGAACACGTTGAACCGCAGCGCATATGCGGCCATGCGATCGCTTTCAGTATTCGCCATGCGAACCTGATACGGCCCCATGCTCAGCGGGCGCGACTCTGCCGTTTGGACGACAGGCTCCAATACAGACGCACGGATGCGGCTGGCTGGAAAAGTGCTGGATGACATTATGGAATCTCCTTGCGCAGGCCGCTGGTTGCAAGCAGCAATGCAGCCTACGCCAAGGAGTTTGATACAGATAAGAAAACGTGCGGTAAACGAGCTGTGAAAACTGGTTGAATCCCGCTTGAATTTTTTACAGCACGATGAATTGCTGCATTTATTTTGCCGGCGGCGTGTATGCGGGGACCGGATCGGCTGAGTGAACCCATGCGGAATACATTAAATCACGCAACATGGATGCACCGGCGGCGAGACGTTCTTCGGTAAAGGCGCGCGACTCTGCCGTGCCTGCGCCAGTGAATCCGCCGACTTTATCCAGCTGGTAAACCTTTTCCACCAGCGACTGGGTGTGACGCAGGTAGGCGACATATTCTGTGAAGACATCATTCATCACATGCGGCTGCGAGACGAGCGATGAAAAATCTGCTGGCTTGATGTTGGCGAGGACGAAAGCCGTCTCAAACTGATAGTGAATATTTTTCGCTGTGGTGTAGCCGTTGGGATTCGGGCCGACCCAGCCGTTGTATTGGATGGTGGTGTGCAGCGGCTGCGAACCATCTGCCGCGTAGTGACCGAGCCAACCTGCGTAGAAGAGGATGCTCTGTTCGACCGGCTTCGTATCCTGACCGAGAGTTTTTTCGCTGCGGTACTCGCGGAAGGCGGCCTTGAGGCGTTCGTAAACCTCATTGGTGATGTAGGGTTGCAGACCGACTTTTTTCACGGTGAGATCGGCGGCCTTGTCTGGATACGCGACCTGCGCTTTGGCCAGCGCGCGGATGAAGTCGTAGCGATTGCGCGGCAGCGGGCCGACGAGATCGGCAGTTTCAAAATCGATGAAGTGTTCCGGCGCCTGCTCGGTGGAGAGCTCCGGCTCGGCGCGCGAACGCCAGCGGTCCGGCTCGGGGCCCAGCCAGGTGATTTCATTCACGGCCTCAGGGGTGCGCAGAAAGGCGGGCACGTCGGCGGGCAACGCGAGGACGGCAACATGGTTGATGTATTGATGGCCTTCATTGCCCCATCCAAAAAGCGCGGGGGTGGCGACGAGTAAAAACAGGCCGGCGGCTGCAACTTTGTTCAGCGAAAGAACTTGGCGACGGATGACAGATAGCAGGTGGGATTTCATGACTGCAGTATAGCCGCTGCGATGGCCGAGATTTTCACAATTCGCCCGTCGCCAGCGGGGCAATGCTTGGTATTCTTAATAACGATATGGCAAATAAATCAGACCTCCTCAAACAACCGATTCAACACATCGACATCAAGCAGCACAACGTAGTGCCGCTGGTGGACGCGATGCAACACATGGCTTACAGCTCCCGCGATTTGGCGCGCGCGGCCAGCATTTATGAAATGATGCTGCGCGACACCGAGTGCGGCGTCATCCTGTGCCTTGCCGGCTCGCTGATTTCCGCCGGCCTGAAACAGGTATTTGTCGACCTGCTGCGCCACAACATGGTGGACGCGATTGTTTCCACCGGCGCCAACATTGTGGACCAGGACTTCTTTGAAGCGCTCGGCTTCCGCCACTGGATTGCCGGCGACGAATTCAAGAGCGGCATGCAGGACGGCGTTCTGCGCGAGTTGATGATTGACCGCATCTACGACACCTTCATCGACGAAGAAGAACTGCGCCACTGCGACGAAACCACCGAGAAGATTGCGAACTCGCTGCCGACCCGGCCGCACAGCTCGCGTGAATTTATCCGCGCGATGGGTGCATACCTGGCCGACAACGGACGCACGCCGGCGAAGGGCGCGGGCGACTCGATTGTGCTGGCCGCGTATGAAAAAGACGTGCCGATTTTCTGCCCGGCCTTCAGCGATTGCTCCGCCGGTTTCGGCCTGGTGGCGCACCAGCATGCTCGCCAGGGCAAGCCGATGCTGACGCTCGATTCGGCGAAGGACTTCTATGAGCTGACGCAGTTAAAGATTGCCAACCCCACCACCGGCCTTCTGATGATGGGTGGCGGCGTGCCGAAAAACTTCGCGCAGGACATTGTTGTGGCTGCCGATATTCTGGGCAACGAGGCACCGATGCACAAGTACGCCATCCAGATTACGGTGGCGGATGTGCGCGACGGTGCGCTGAGTTCCAGCACGCTGAAGGAAGCTTCCAGCTGGGGCAAGGTGGATACGACCTACGAGCAGATGGTCTACTCTGAGGCCACGCTGGCGCTGCCGCTACTGGCGGGCTACGCATATCACAAGAAGGCCTACACGGAACGCAAGGAACGCCGCTGGGCGCGCCTGCTGGAGCCGGTGAACGCGTAAGGCTTCTCACAAGCAATCAATAAGAGCCCGGCGAATTACGCTGGGCTCTTTCTTTTGCTGCGGCAGAAATGTTTGTTAAAAGATTCAGGCCACCCGAAGGCGGCCTGAAGTGATTTCGTCGGTTCCCTTGGATTAGAAGGAGAACTTGCCGAAGACCTGTACCAGACGTCCAGTCACAGCGGCACCCTGGAAGGAGCCGTAGGGGCTGGTCGGCGGCGAGATTGCATTGCTGATGTAGCCGAAGCCACCTGCACCTGCGTTCATGCTGCCAGACGGTTGACCGAAGTTCGGGTGGTTGAAGGCGTTGAAGGCCGTGGCACCCAGAGCGAACTTCATGTGGTACATCAACGAGAAATGCTTTTCTACCATGATGTCGCTATCAGCATAGTGCGGTCCATAGTAGCTGTTGCGGCGCACATTGCCCAACGAATTCATCGGTACGTTGGTGTCTTCCGTCGGTGTGTATCCATTCAGGTAGTACGCCTGCGATGTGGACAGAGTGACCGGATCGAGAGCGTAGTTGTTGAAGTTCAAGCAGCCGTTGTGAACAATCTTCTCCGGGCTGTAGCTGCAATTTACTTTGTACGGCGTTACCAACTGCGCTGCTGGGGTACCGCCAACGCTGGGTCCGAGGGAGGCTTCTTCACCTGTATCGGTAGCAGAGAACGGCTCGCCGCTCTTGTAGTAGGACTTGGCGGAAACCGTCCAGCCTTGCAGAACAACCTTTGCCGCGGGATTCTGGAACTTATACGGCAGGTCCCAGACTGCATCCAGCGAGAAGGAATTGCGGGTATCGTAATCTGCGTTTGAGTAGTTCAGCGTGTATGGAGCATACGGCGTCATGGCACCTGAGATGGCACCGATGTTGAATGGTTCTGATCCACCGGCGCCGCCGTTGGAAATCAAATCCATACTGTGGCTCCAAGTGTAGTTGGCGTCAATGGTCAGGCCCTTGCGGTCGCGGTGTTTGTACTGCAGCTGCAGACCGTTGTAGTTGGAGTAGCCGGAGTTGGTAATTGCTGACATGGAGCTGAAGTTCGGATCAGCACCCAGCTTCGGAAGGAAGTTCACACCACCCGGATAGCAGTACACGTAATTAAGGCCCGAGTCCAGGCAGCTCTTTGTCCAGTCATAGCCAACATTGCCGCTCTGATTGAAGTATGCAGATGAGGCATTCATGTCTGCGTTGAAGAACAGCTCGTTGTAGCCTTTGTTGCCGACATAGCCGATGTTGATGGCATCCGACGGGGTAATCTGCTGCTGGATTTTCGCGCTCCACTCAATGTAGCTCGCGTTGTGGAACTGGTGCGGTGCGATGCCGCCAAAGGACGGTGCCGGGAAGATGGCTCCCTGACCGGAAATAACATCGGCGATGCTGTACACGTTTCCACCCGTCTTGAAACCGCTCTGAACAGCTGTGTTCTGCGCGGTTGCCTGACCAAAGTTGTTGCCTACGCCGTGGTTGGCATAGACACCGTAGATAACGCTGGCGTTGTATTTGTTCGGGAAGTTCTGGATGAAGTTATCCAGGATGACCGAGGGATACAAATCGGTGAAGAGACCAGCGCCGGCGGAAACTACGGTTTTGCCATTGCCAAAGACGTCATAAACAACGCCGCCGCGAGGCTGGAAGTTCATCACATCCACAGCCGGAAAGACGTGGTTGTTGCCCTGCGTAATCGGACCACCGCCGGCAAGCGAAGAGTAGGA
>Ga0164296_1001524_pt1 | contig 24407 bp, 29 predicted proteins | sample GEODES057metaG_FD_113533 | JGI IMG/M metagenome (GOLD analysis project Ga0164296, IMG submission 113533) | Dystrophic lake water microbial communities from Trout Bog Lake, Wisconsin, USA - GEODES057 metaG | ecosystem: Environmental > Aquatic > Freshwater > Lake | place: USA: Trout Bog Lake...
GCGCTCAGAAATTTTATGGAAAGAATTCCAGATCTTCTTTGCGAGCAGGATATGGCTATCCAGCAAACAGAACATTGACAATATCAGGCGGAGATGTTCAGAGTTATTTAATCTTAGATTGGGAGGGTTATCTTACGTACACGGGCGGTCCTACAATTACACAAATCTACATCAATACCGATATAGAAGGAAGAATAACACAAATCACGCTAAGTGAAGGAGAAGACGATTATATAGACATTAGCAATTATTACTATGCATTTGTCCTTCCGCATCCTCGTGATTTTGATCAAGATGCTGATACTTCTTTGGCGATACCAGGATTTGTCACACCAGCAGGTGCTGTTGCAGCGGAACTATTACCTATCCAATTATGGGATGCAGCAGTTTCGAGTGATGATAGCACAATTCTTGAAATATACCAAGATTCTTTTGTCAATGACAAAATTGGTACAGCAAACTTAAGATTGAACAACTTTATCGCAGGTGAAGGAATGAATGCTTTGCAAGATTCCACAGCGATGAAAGCTGCTCGTCAAACATCTCCTAAGTTGATACTCACTTTCTTGGAGGCAGATGGGACTACAATTCCTGGAACTAATGCGACAAATACATCGCAGACCATAGGTTCTGATCGTCCTGTCAGCGGAACCGCTGCATATAGAAAGGTGAACACGGTCATTGCTTCAGCACAAACAGAAGCATCTGTTCGAGAATATTGGATTCCAAAAGCCGACAATACAGGTGGTACTTTCATGGTTTGGACTGATCATTACATGCGTAAAGAAAAGGATGGCGGTTTCGATGATCAAACAATTTCAACTTCCAGATTCTATTTGGAAGAGGTTGTTACATTAGAATTTGTTAGCGGGTTCACCGGATCAGACGCTTTAAACCAATATGTGACCAGCATTTCTACAAACGATACTGGAAAATCTTACGGAGGGTACGGGACGTATCTAGATGCATACGACAATCAAACAATGCCTCTATATGTAAAGTACTACAATTCTCAAATAGGAAACACTAAATATGGTATCACCGGAACAACGAACAATGCTTTCACTACATCACAGTATGGCATTAAAGTGCCTGTCATATCAACAACAGCCGGTCCTACCAGTAGCTACATATATGATGGTACTGGAACTGGAATAATAGGTCCTACTGGAATCGTAAGTTCATCAATTCTTAGAAACGTAGACAAATATTACAGTATTTCAAACAGTTCTACAAATTGGGATAGTGGATGGAATAACTCCGAAGGTTTCCAAAATAAAGACTCACAGTTTAGATTCAAACGTATCAATTCTGACATGGCGTTGATTGATTTTAATATGACGATCGACGTAAGAAATCCAAATCTAGACACTGGATTGGTAAGTCCAAGTATTTTTCCAAGAGAAACTATTGATGGAGGATCTCCTAGATGGACACAATATATTAGAATGACGTATCTTCCTGCTTTAGGCTCAGGCAATGATTGTGATTATTTTATGAAATTATTTGGTAACTCATTATCTTTCATGTCCTGGTCTTCATACAATCAGTGGTACCCAGGAACTGCTGTTTCTAGCGATCCAAATATTATTCCAGGAGATGCATTGACTAACACAGGTGGACCTAATTTTACTATGAATCATACATACGATTCAGCGCACACACAAAATCTAACATGGTCAGGTAATTTTATAGATGCGGTAGCAGCGCCGGGTGTTGATCAACAATCATCAGAAACTGATTTTAGAGAAGCAAATTTGAATTCTAACGTAAATAGTGCGTTCCCTGGTGGAATACATTCTAGTCAAAATCTTCCATTTTTTGCAACTGCATACTACAATGCAAATATTTCGAGATTATTATCTAGTTCATCTCATATAGGAATGGCATTTGGATCATATCAAGGACGTGCTTATAATATTTTAGGAAATGATTACATGTCAAGAACAAGATCATGTATGTGGAGAATAGTTCCAAGAATAGGAAACCATTATGGTGATGGCAATAACATCACAGAAGGATCTAGCGTAAAGAACAATTCTTTCACGTTGGAAATCATGTTTGATAAGCCTGTGTTACACATAGATACTCCATTCAGCGATTGGAATTTTCAACGCGGAGCTAATGGATCTGATTGTTATCCTTATAAGAACCTAACTATAAGCGGGCAAGCAATGGTGAGATACTCTGATTCAACCAATACGCAATTCAATGGAGGAACTGCAACACTTTTGGGATCAGCTCCAACGACTCCACCGCCTCCTAGCATAAGCGTAGGAATGACCGGAAGTTGGGCTGTTACAGCTGGGCCTGATTTAGGAGCGGTAGGATCTACGGGTACAATAAATCCTTTTGGAACAGATGGAACATACACCGGAGTATGGTATAATGATAATCCAGTTTCAGGAGATAGAACTACTGTATACTTATTCCCGACAACGGACGCTGTTTCTCCTACTTATTCTTGGAGTTTGTTGCAAGATGAACCTGGTGGAGATACTGGAGTTTATATGACTAATGTAGCAAACGGGGCGACAGGAACTAGCCTGACTATCACAGGTGGAAATGGATTTGTGACAATAAACAATATAGATGGTCCGCGTGATGGTTACTTATACACCCCAACACTCTTAGTGACAGATACATCTAACGGAGCAACCGCAACTGCATCAATTCCATTTGCCGGAGCGAGCGATTAAAATAAAACTACATAATGTCAGTACAAATTTACAACGATCAAGCAGTGCCTTTACAAACCATAGAATACGGTGGCGTTGAGCCTTACGTTTCTTGTATTCAGTGGTACGGTTACACAGGAGGTGTCACAGCAAATGCGATTCCAATTTTATCATCATCCGTATCAGCGCCCGCGACATATAACCCATATATCATATCATCACATGTAGGATGTGCTAGTGGAACTGGTCTAGGATCGTTGGTAGGAACTTTTATAGCAAACGGTTACACGGGTCCAGCCACAATGTGGGTAGAGTCAACTGACAGCGTAGGTTGCACGGCGTTATCAAATATTTTGAGTTACAATGTAATTGCTCTTAATGCTTTCAGAGTATATGCAGGCGCTACCGCTTCACTTTCAACATCTGTTCACACATACACCATCAATGATGCATTCGTAGAAGGCGGATCTGGTCCTTACACATATCATTGGGTAAATGAAGGAGATGATGGGTCAGTAATTAGCGGATCTGGGACAATTAATCCAACTATTAGCAACATTTATTCATACATCACAAACTGGACATTGATCGCAACGGATTCAGCCGGACACTCAGGCACCAGCGATAACATCATACATTGGGGATCACCGCCTCCACCACCTTTGATTGTCACCGGATCTTTTGATCAATCTAGTTGGAGTTCAACGGTTTCTCCTGGAACGGCTGCCGTTGTTTTGCCATATCATTATAACATATATGATGAAGCTGGAACTATTATAACGTATCACACTCCATCGAGTTTTACTTCTAATTCTACGAATCTTTCAGGTTCCACAGACATTGTTGGACCAATAGGCGCTACAGGAAGAGGAGATTGGAATGTTGAAGTGAATGACAGCACATCACCAGTTCCAAGATCAGGCACAGCAACAGGACTTTATAACTATAGAATTAGCTGTTTTCTGAAAGGAACTATGATCACTATGGAAGATATGTCAATAGTTGCTATTGAAAATTTAAAGGTTGGAGATCATCTGCTATCAAATAACATAGGAGTATCGGAAAGTTGGGGTCTTTATTACAGCTCGAATCCTGATTTATCCAATGTTTCGACACAAATAACTATGATCGAAAAAGATACTGCTTCATCATATTATAAGATAAATAATGGCTTATTGAATGTAACAGCTGAGCATCCTATCTTTATTTACAACTCTCTTACAGGAGTTTACACATTCAAAGCTGTTAGAAATCTACGCATAGGCGATGTATTGATTAATGGAATTGAAAAAAATCAAATCAACATAGAAAATATCGAAATTGTAAACGAAAATGTTGAAATTTATAAAATTACTACAAGTCCTAAGCATACATTCATCGCCAATCAAATAATCGTTCACAACGTTAAAACTGGTGGTTATTAAAATAAATAAAAAATAAATAAAAATACATGAAAAAAGCCATCATCCCAATTATCTTGGTACTTGCAACAATATTTGCATACTACATTTTCTCAAACAAAACTTCTGGAGACTATAAGGATCAATTGAGCAAGCTTGATTCTTCGAACAAAGCGCTCGAAAAGAAACGTGATAGTTTGTACAAAAACATCAAAACCGTTGATTCCAATCTGGTTGTTTTGAAAAAGCACGATAGCTTATTGAACAAAGAAATCTTAGATCTGGACAGTGAGGTTGAAAAAGACAAAAAAATTGCCGCAAAGTCTCAAGCAGAACTTAATCACATAAAAAGTAGCCTTGATAGCACTCGAAAACAAATCATTGAAGCCAAAGCCCACCCAGCGAATCGAGTTGGAAATGATTTATTGAATTCACTTAAAATAAAATCAAAGAAATGAAAAAACTTTTAACACTAGTAGCTTCAATGCTCATTTTTTGTGCTGTACATGCTCAGACAGAATATCCAAAATTCGAAACTGATTCAGCTGGACACGCACTTGTAGTTCTTACGATCGAACAAGCGCAGGCTCTAGACAACAACACTGACCTTTTGCAACTGTTCGAAAAGCTTGATGGACAAATAGGCGCATACGATAGCGTCTGCCTTCAAGTCGTCAATCAGAAAGACTCTGTGATAGGAAAACAATCGGTGCAGATAAATAAATTGAAAGAATCACAGCTTGTGAAAGATTCGTCAATTCGTGAATTGCAGAAGAAAATCGACTTGCAATCGGGTTTGATCTCAAGCTATCTGCAGACCATCAAAAATAAAGACGCGGAAATCTCTCTTCATGTGAAAGAAATTAAGAAAGTACAAAAGAATTATTTTATCGGCGGTGGAATCTCTGGAATAGTGCTTTCAGTGATCTTATTCGCCTTCATACACAAATAACAACAACTTAAATGCCGGTAACATCAAGAAGAGTTCAGCTATCAAATTACGCATTAGTAGAATATGTGTATAGCGACGCGCTGATCAGTACATCTCAAGCAAAACCATACCTATTAAGCAATGGGTACAATGGACAATACCAATTTTTGAACTCTTCAACTTCTGTAAATGCGACAGGAAACGTCCTTGATAGAAGTGCAACTCCTGTCAGTGCAGATGGATCGCAATGGGTGTCTTTAAGTACACAGTCTCCAGTTCCAGTCATCCAACTTGACAAGAACTTCACGTTAATTGACAAAACATCTTCACTACTTAACGAACAATATTATGATACTGTAAAAGTACACCTTGCAGCAGGATACGATTTTGCTGGTCTGGATGGCTTTATTGTCGACATTCAATGGGTTGAATGGACCGCGACAGGTTCAGGAGGCGCGAAATTCACAGCGGCAGCACAGCTGTACTTAAACAGCAATCCTAACATAGAGTACAACACAAACCCTCTTTTCTTAGGAGACAAACTATATGATCGTTATGTTGAATTCAAGGTTCCTGCTCTATCATCTGTAAATGCAGATTTCTGGAATTCTCCAAATGCTACCAACACGATTGGGTATCAATACACTCATAACAACGTTGGTTTCTTACAATCATCACTGGTGTATGTAAATCTTCGTGAAATAGTAACTACGACGGTATCAAACGAGAACAGCTACTTCATCATTGGAACATCATATAGCGCCTCGTTCAATCCGATGGATGAGTATTCTTACATTGGAGCCAACATCTTGGAAAATACAACTTACGATTTCTTTGAATACTATCCTACTTATAATGGCGGTTACATTGAAAACTACTTGGCTGAATTGAACGCAGCTCCAGGCGGAGATTGGATCGTCATCAATCAGCTCAATGTGTACGAACAAGCGGGAACGAATATGATATTGACTTCCAGCATGACTCTTCTTCAAGAAAGCAATTTCAATGAATCTGCAATCATCCGTCCAGTCTTAAGAAATGCTGCATACGATTATTCTTTTACGATCCAATACACGATGAGGCTCTTGAACAAGACGACCAATGCAGAAGTCATCAGAGTAGCGACTGTTACTTCGGCCAACCCTAAAAAGTACGGGTTTTCTTTGGAAAGAATCAATGTGCTCGAAGGATTCACGCCGGTAAAAGTCTACAATAAAATCGAAAAGGTACAAAGTTCAGCATTGTCGAACAGTGTATTGGACAATCAAGGCGCTTACGGCTTTGGAACTCCTAAGATTGTTACACAGAATTTGTACGTGAACAACTACATCGATGTGAACTATGTATCGGTCGATAGCACGACAAACATCGGAGATGTCTTGGGACAAACGATCTATCCTCAAGGATTGAACTACATATTTTTGACAAAGTTTGTCAATTTCGTCAAATTCAAAATCTTTACGAAATCAGCTGACAAGAATCAAAATGTCAACCTTGACTTGTCTTCGAATGGCATGAACGTCACGCTATCTTTTATTTTCGACGACGATTCAAAAATTTACTTTACTCCAGTACAAGACCTAGCCGCTGCTAATCCAGGAGCGGGAGAAGTCTTATTTAGAATCGATGACATTACAAGTGCAAAATTGCTTAAAGGAGTCAACCGAGGGTACTATATCATCAATAAAAACTCTCAAGGAGACGAAGTGCTGATCTATGCAGGAAATTTCGAGTCACAAGACAAAAAGACAGCTGTGATGGCTACGATCAATCAAACATTGATCAGCGATCTTAACACACAGATTTCTAAATTACAATCGGTACAAGATGCGTTGATCACAGGCGCATCTTCCGGGATTGGCATGACGGGAACTGCCACGTCTACGGCAGGAACTACTGGAAGCTCTTCTCCTTCAAGCAATTTGATATACAGCTCGATTGCTCAACAATCATCATCGATCGAGACTGCAAATACATTTGTCTCTTCATCTGCAAAAAGCGTGAACTCAGCAATACAATCAGCAGCATCAACATCTTCGACGGAGAATCCGGTGACAAACTTAAACATTCCTGAAATTCCAGGAGTGACACCGATGATGGGATCTCCGATAACTTTAGCGCTTCAGCCTAAGGTCATCAAGCCATCTGATCCTACATCGGGAACTGGAACATTATCGCAAAGATTAACACAAGGAGCAATTTCCAACATCGCAAATAATCAATCTATCTAATGATTCTTAATTCCAATTAATTAAAATGATACATGATACATTAAAATAAACCCAACGCCTTATCATACTCAACAGCCGAAATAACAATTTCATTGTCCGCTTCAATCGTGGATTCATTTATCCCGACATCACTACTCGTTACGAAACCTACCTCAAAAGGCTTCCACAGCCGTACGAAACTTTGCATGATTATTTGACCGCATCGGTCCAATCAATCTCGTTTCCTGCATTGAACATTGATCCGGTAGAACAAATATCAAGCACTGATCCCTACTCATCACGAGCAGGAAGAAGGTTCCAATCTTATATTGATCGTACTTTTAATATCACGTTTAAGACATATGAAGGATATATAAATTACTGGATCATGTTCGACATGTTCATGGAATATTACAACCTTGACAACACTCAGCCTTTTTTGCCAGATGTCAACCTAACGTTCCTTGATCACACCGGATTTGAACTTATGACTGTGAACTACAATGAAATAATTTTTACCAATCTCAGCGAACTTGAATTGAATTATTCATCGAACGTTGCTGAATTTAAAACATTCACCGCTGGATTCAAGTACAATTTCATAGACATACAGAAAAGACTAATCGAATAATGAAGACATTCAACGAAGTAATTACAAATGTGTACGAAGGCATTGATGTTTCGTACCTCACAGAATCTGAGCTGGCTGATTCATCGGCGCTCTACATTCAGATGAATGATGTCCTGGAAAAGGAAGGCTTGGATGGTCTGGAAAGAAAAATCAGCGAAGGCTTCTTTGGAGCAGCAGTCGGTTTTTTGGTCGGTCCTGCGATTGGAAAGATTGTCGCAAACGCACTTGGCGTCGAAAAAGGAATCTTATACGATATGTTGACTTCACGAATTGTGTCGGCTGCATTGGGTGATGCAATACAAAGAAATTCTAAATAATTCAAATATGTTCTTAGGAGTCGATTTTAGTTTAAAAAGCCCAGCCGCTACTTTAAAGTACGGCGACAATTATACATTTTATACTTTTGCAAGAACCAACGTCGTCAAAGAAGATGTTGCGATAGCGCTCAAAGCAGCTGGTGTAATCGTAAACTTGATAGACAGTGAACCATCTCTTCCAAAAAAGGCGACAATTGCTGAACGTGAACGCTCTTCTTTAGATGACGCAAACATTCTTGTGCCAGGAATCGTCAAATACTTCACCGAGCTACCGATCAAAGCATACGCAATCGAAGGTTTTTCTTTTGCATCGAAAGGAAACCGCTTGGCTCAAATCAGCGGGTACCAATGGATGCTTAGATGGGAAATGCACAAATCAGGAATTCCAACAAAAGACTTTTGGATTTTTTCTCCGATGACGATCAAAGCAACCGCAGGCAAAGGTAATTTCAAAAAGGAAGAAATGATAGCAGCTTTCTTAAACACAGAAGATGAATCTTTGAAAAATTCGGGTCTCTGGAAAGCTATGACGGGATCTCCACAGCTGTTTCAAAACAAAAAAGGAGCGTGGATGAAGCCGATTGATGACGTCGTGGACTCATTTTTTATTCTTAAAACTTTAGAAAAAACATTAAAAGAAAAAGAAAATAAGACGATTTCATAGATACATATTGATAATATATGAAAAATCTATTACCGTATCTAAAATTTATAGAAGAGTGCAAAAATAAAGAAGCTATTGAAGGATTTCACATACATCATATCATACCAAAATTTATGGGTGGTGACGATGAAGAAACTAATTTAGTAAAATTGTCATATTTTGACCATCAAAAGGCTCATCTTATATTAGCAAACTGTTACCCGAAAAAATCTTTTGAGTGGAGAGGAAATATTAATTCTGCTAATATTTTACAGCTACAAGTAAGTAATCCTGACTTTGACATATCTGGTGAAAATCATCCAAGATATGGAGAAACATGGAGTGAAGAATCAAAACAAAAAATTCGAGATTCTGTTAATCTTTACTATAAATTACATCCAGAACATGGTAAAGAAAAAGTAAAGAATCGTGATTTATCAGGTGAGAAAAACCCTATGTATGGAAAAGGCTATAAAGTTGCCGGTGAAAAAAATGGAAGATACGGAGGCAACGGGACAACTGATGAAACCCGACAAAAAATCAGTATAGGAAATAGCGGGAAAGTTAAGACAGTAGAAATGCGAGAAAAAATGTCTATTAATAGCACAGGTGAAAAAAATGGTATGTATGGCAAATCAGCATATAGTATTTGGATTGAAAAATATGGCTTGGATGAAGCAAATCGTCGAAGAGAAGAATCCAGAACTAAGATAAAAAATTCTGCTAAAGGAAAACCTAAATCTTCTGAAACAAAAGAAAAAATGAGAATTTCTGCTTTAAACAGAAAACAAAAGACATCAGAAAAAACTTAATCTTATGCTAAATCCTAATCTCATCAATTTTGAGACGTATCGAAACAACTACCAAGAATTGTTGGAAAACAAGGAAGATTACTACATATTCGTCCGCGCATTGACAGAAAAGAACTATGACTTGTTCAAAAATGTGATCAATCCAAAAAGCCTAAAGCGCAGCTTAAGAGCCAACCATGTCGATCACATCTATTCGATTTCACAAGCCTTTAAAGACAAAATTGATCCTTTTTATGTGGCACATCCGTGCAATTTACAAATGTTGAAAGCAAAAGCAAACAAAAAGAAGAATGCTGCATGCGGTCATACTTATGAAGAGCTTAACGAAAAGATCAAAGAATTTGGCGAAGTCTAAAACTTTCTTTTTGCCAAAGTATACAATACTAATAACATATACTCTATGAATCAGATTTTTACTGAAATCGAAGAAACAAAAATCGAAGAACTGGTTGGTGATTTTCAAGCCATCTATGAAAGAGCTTCCTTCTTATCCATACAAATGGAGCAAATCGAAACGGAGATGTCCGACTTGTTAAAAAACATGACAGCTTTGCAAAAACAGGAGTTGGATTTGTACGCTGAAGTTTCTGAAAGAGTTGGAGAAACTATAGAAGAAGTCAAAATCAAGGCTGCGAACATCGCTCTTGAAAAGAAAAACAAAAATAGCCAAAACTAATCACAGGTATGTGAATATATACTACTCAAATATTTTTTTACTAAAAACATCTAAAAATGAAAAAAGCAACGTTTCTAATCGCAATCGCAACAATTGTTCTTGCATCTTGCACAAACTCAAGTTCTAAATCTACAAGCTCTGACAGCACTCAAACAAAGGCTGATTCAGCAGTAATCAAAGCTGATAGCGTTAAGGTTGATTCTACCAAGAAATAAGAATCACCCTTAACCAAAAATCCAGTTACTTTTATCTAAAGTGTATCTAAAAATCTAAAAAAACCTAAAGAAAAAATGGAAAACCTAAATGACATCTTCAATCTGTCAGTCGATGACTTCAAAGAAACCGACAAACCCGCAGGCGGCGGCGGTCGTAACATCTTCAAACCCGAAGCAAAAAGTGGTAAGGATGGAGTTTACAAAGCAGTAGTTCGCTTTTTGCCTTGGCACAAAGACGTTAAGAAATCTGTAATGAAAAAATGGTCTTGCTGGATGACTAATCCTGGTTCAAACGAAAGCAAGATGGTTGATTGCCCTTCCACTATTGGAAAAAAATCAATACTCCAAGATTTGTTCTGGAAGTATAAAAAGTCTGATTCAGTAGCAGAACAAAAACTCGCTGAAAATTTCTCTCGCCGTCAACGTTTTGCATCACTTGTGCAAATCCTTAAGGATGATAACAATCCTGAAAATGTTGGTAAAATCATGGTATGGCCTTACGGTATCAAGATTTACAACAAGCTCCAAGCCGAAATGAAGCCTGAATTTGGAAAACCACACATCCCTTTTGATTTGTTCGAAGGAAAGCCTTTCCTAGTACATGTTACATTGGTCGCTGGTTACAACAACTACGACAACTCTCGTTTCTTGGATGAAAAGGTGCCTATCACAGTCGATGGTGTAAAAATGGAAAAGACACAAGACTGCCTAGGAACAATCAAAGCTTTCTTGGAAACTTCGCCAGATCTTAGCGCTTACGATTTCCAGGAATGGGATCAAGCAACCGAAGATTTTGTAAATGATGTTATTCGTAACACAGTTCCAGGAGGAAAATTGATTGAATCTGCCGAAAAAACTAATCGAAGCTCAGTTGCTTCTGCGCCAACCGTTAATAAACCCGTACAGTCTCCTGCTGCTCCAAAAGCTGCTCCTCAGGCACTACCTGATCTAGGAACCGGTATTGGAGATCTTGATGACATGGACCTAAACACTGGATCATTCGATGATGAGCTCTACGACTCCCTATAATCATAATTCGAATCCCCATAACCTCAAAGAGAATGAAAGCTTGCTTTCATTCTCTTTTTCTTTGGATTCAACTTCAACAAAAGCAACAACCGAACAGCTACTAGGCAGCGTTCGCTCCAATCTTCAAGAAATTCTCAACGACAGATTTGGTGATTACGAAAGACGTAGGATCGATGGAAAGGTCAACCGTCTCAATTTTGCATGTCCGTACTGTGGAGATTCTCACGCCGATGCACACAAAAAACGTGGAAATGTTTACATCAGCGGATGTTACTACAAGTGTTACAACTGTGGAGTCTATCGAAGTATCGAAGGATTCCTAAAAGACTTCAAAAAAGAACTCAACACCGATGAGTTGATACTGGCGCGTGAAATCAATGCAAGCGGCAAAAAGACGGCACAACATGTGGACCCGATGATTCTTCACGATGTGGAAGAAATTGCCAAGTGGAGCGTCGAGCGTAGTGCAATCGAAGAAAAGTTTAAACTTGCACCAATTGACCGAGCAAAGATATATCCATACCTCAAAAAGCGTTTGCAGCCAGATATGATGAAGTTTTCTTGGAGCCAAGAAAAACAACAGCTGTACATATTTCACATCGTTCCAAATACGACTCGTGTCCTGGGATTTCAGATTCGTAACTTTGTGTCGACTCCAAAATACATGACGTACAAACTATCTCGGATCTATGAAGAACTTGGAATGGAAGTCACAGATGATGTAATTGCGCTCGACGAAATTTCGACTTCTTTTGGAATACTCGAAATCGACATCACTCGTCCTGTGACAGTATTCGAAGGACCGCTTGATTCGTTCTTATACAAAAATTCAATTGCGACCTGTTCATCGAACATTGATTCACCGATCGACCTCAGCACTTTGCGGTACTTGTACGATTACGATAAAGCTGGCAAAGAAGCTGCGATGGAAAAGCTGAACTCAGGAAAGCCGGTCTTTTTGTGGAAAAAGTTCTTTCATGATACCGGAATCGATGAACCTGTAAAGAAAATGGACTTGACCGATTTGTTAGTGCTATCAAAAAGAAAAAATTTCAAATTGCCTAAACTCTCGAACTTCTTCTCAAACGACAAATATGATATATACTGGATATGAAAACAATTCATGGGCTCATGTATATATAACTTTGGTTATAGTTTTCTATAAAAATCTATAAAAACTCATAAAAAATGAATTATCATTTAGATATATAAAACAAAACAAATGATTAAACTTTCTAAATTTTCAAAAGATTTAGGTGTCACTAAAGCTACTTTATGGAATTGGCATAATAAAGGACTATTAGAATTTCATAAGAGAGGAAGTCTAAATTTCGTTGATTTAGATACATACAATAAATTCATGAATTTAGAAGATCTTTCGATAGATAAATCATTGCAAAAAGTTGTAATTTATTGTAGAGTTAGTTCTACTGTAAATAAACAAAATTTAGAAACACAAAAGGAAAGATTAATAAATTACTGCAATGCAAAAGGATATAAAGTTGGTCAAATAGTTACGGAATTTGGATCTGGATTGAATGATAAACGTCCTAAATTGGAAAAATTATTAAAAGATAGTAATTTTTCAGTAATCGTGGTGGAGCATAAAGATAGATTATGTAGACATGGGTTTAATTATATTGAAACTTTACTAAATAATCAAAATATTTCGATTGAAGTTGTTAATGAACCATTGGATGATCGAGAAGATTTAATGCAAGATTTTATATCTGTCATAACATCTTATTGCGCTAGAATTTATGGAAATAGAAGAAGTAAACGTAAAACAGAAAAAATAATAGAAGAACTAAATGCTCGAAGCTCTTAAAATAAGACTTTACCCATCTTACAAACAAGCTCAAATGTTAAACCAACATTTTGGGTCTTGTCGGTTTGTGTACAACAAAGCTCTGGATTTTAAGAAAACTCAATGGGAAACTTCAAAAATCAAGCATTCTAAGTTTGACATGATTAAATGGGTTACTGATTTTAGAAAGAATCCTGACTTTCCTTGGCTTCAAGAAGTTAAATGTGAAGTCATCCAAAATCAAATTGACAATTTAGATTCTGCATTTCAAGGATTTTTTAAAGGAGGAGGATATCCTCGCTTCAAGAAGAAATCTAATGTTCAATCTTTCACTTCTAAACAAACCTTTAAAATTTTAGAAAATGTCAATAAGATAGTTTTCTATGGACAAAAGATCAAGTTTAGAACTTCTCTGGAATATGTAAAGTTATTGAGGACTTCTAAAATCAAGCGAATCACTTATTCTAAAGATGCAGCTGGTACTTATTTTGCATCAGTCATTGTTGAAGTTCCTGAACTAAACGAAGATAGAAGTAACATCACCAATGAAATAGGAATTGACTTGGGATTGAAAGAATTTTTAGTTACTTCTGATGGTGAACGAATCGGAAATCCTAGATTCTTCAGAAAGTCAAAAACTAAACTTGCTAAACTTCAAAGAAGACATTCTCGAAAGATGAAAGGTTCTAAAGCAAGAGAAAAGTCTAGATTGAAAGTTGCAAAATGTCACAAGAAAATAGTAAACCAAAGAAAGCATTTCTTTCACCAGTTGACGAATAAACTGATCGACGAAAACCAAGTCATTAGTCTAGAAACGTTGAAAGTAAAGAACATGATAAAGAACCATTCATTAGCTATGTCCATTCAAGATGCAAGTTGGTCAACATTTGTCACTATGCTAGAATATAAAGCTAAGTGGAGAGGAGCTGAAATTAGAAGAATCAATACCTTTACGCCTTCATCTAAGACTTGTTCATGTTGCGGTAATGTGAAAGAACTGACTTTGGCTGACCGAACTTATGAATGTTTCAATTGTGGTTTAGTCATTGACAGAGATGAAAATGCAGCAATTAACATTCTTGAGTTTAGCAGGAATCCAAATAATTTAAAAAACAATAGGGACCAATTAGCCCGAATCAATGCTACAGGACGGAAGCTCACTAGAGTCCGGTTGAATGTAGAAGAGACAGTGTAGAATTTATATAATTTTACACAAACTTATAATTATAATATAGACATGGACCAAGAAGAATCAGATATACTAGGAATGGAGAGATTCTCCAGAAAAAAAGGATTATCCGAGTTTAGATTTGAACTAGAAGAAATGCCCGCTCTTCCTGAAATGGAAGTTGCACCTATCAAACCCAAAGTAGAACACATCATAATCCAACAAGATGGAAGAAACCGTAATAAACATAGACGCTCATCAACAAAAGGAAAAACCTCAGAGCTCTTCTAACGACCAAATATTAGCTCGCTTCAAAAAAGAGCGTGATGAATGGTCGACGAAGATTCAGGACATGTCAACACGGATGCGAGACATCTACAATCTTACGGATTTACAAGTTGATTTGTATTCACAGCGACAAATAGTCGTCGAATATACTCACACATTGATGACTCACATTACGAAAATCAATAAGATCTATCGTGAAAGAAAGATCGAAAGATGGGAGCACTACACAAGAAATTATGATTTGCGAATGGATAAGGAGCCTAAGGAGCTCCATATCTATGTTGATATGGCGGATGTGATAGAAAGAAAGGAATTGCTACAAACACACTTAGAATATTTTCGCGAGACTCTCAAGACAATCGATACTATGTGCTTTGGAGTCAAACACCGAATTTCTCTAGAAGAATACAAACGAGGCTAACATGGACATATTACAAACCATCGATGAACACATCATAATCAGGGAAACCGTTGGCTATGGAATCATCGAACAGCTAGAAGTGTGGGACATACCTGAGATGATGAAGTTCTTAAAAATTGTCCACAATTACGAAAAAATGACCGCCTTGAATGAAAAAACATGTACGTAGAGTAGACACACCGCTCGGAAGAGTTTATGCTTATGGAAAAGGAGCTGATGCAATATTGATGCCATCGGTGACGACCATATTAAGCGCCGAACCATCACCTTATTTGGATGATTTAGAAAATAAACTAGGAAAAGCCGAGCTTAAAAGACTGGGTGAACGTGCTGTGATTCGTGGTTCAGCAATGCACAAGTTTTTGGAAAATTACTTTATCTGCAAACAACATGGAGCAGACGATGATAAGGCTTTGCTCTATACTCAGAAAAAGACGCCGATCGACCTAAGAGCCGAAGGATTCGAAGAAGACAAAATTGTCTACGGAAGAAATCTATTTTATAATTTTATCTATGATAAGATATTTGATCAGGTCGGTAGAGTGATAGGCACCGAGCAATTCTTATGGTCTCTGATACACAAATTTGCAGGGACGACCGATTTCATCTTTGAGAACAAAGATTTGTTGGAAGTGATCGTGGATTTTAAGAGCGCCAGCGGAATTCGTGGGGACGAGACAGTCAATAAGTACAAAAAACAGACGGGCGCGTATGCCATCGGTTATGAGGAAATATATAACAAGCCAATAACCAATACACAGATCTGGATTTCGAATCCCGAAGGTATGCAGCTCATATCAATCAAAGATCAAGAATTAGAACATTACAAACAAGAATTTATCCTATCATGCCAAAAATTCCATAAGAATTGGGACTTTGATCCAATTCAAAAATTCTACATAGACAACTATGTAAGCTAAAAAAACCAATTATGCAAGTGATTGCACAAGTTACTCCAGATGGTCGTTTTATTCAATTGACCCAATACACCGAAGCTGAATTGGAACAAATCCAACACAGCTTCAAAAAACGTATAACAAATTGGCGATTTCACCCGCTTGTGAAACGTCGTGTATGGGACGGGTACATCTCGTTCATGGACAAATACCAACGCATACCTGTAGGACTGTGGAGCGAACTCAACCAAGTTTGCCAGCAATTTCACTTGGAACTTGAAATCAGTGGAATCGACATAGTCATAGACTATGAATTTGATGAACAAGATTTCAGAAATTGGGTCAATGAATTTTTTAGCGATCATCCAAAAATCAAGCCCCGTGATTATCAAATCGATGCAGCGATACCTATCCTAAAGTACCGCAGAAGCATCAGCGAAATTGCGACATCAGCGGGTAAGACTCTTATCATCTTCATGATATTTGGCTATTTGTACTCTCGCGAAAAGAACAAAAAATTTTTGATGGTGGTACCAAACACCAACCTTGTCATTCAGACCATCGAGGACTTTGAAGTGTACAACAATAATAAGTTGAAGTTTACGTCGCAGATGATTCACGGCGGAACAGACAAGACCAAACAAGACGTTGATTTCATCATAGGCACATATCAGTCGTTGGTCAAACGCGACAAATTTTTCTTTGATGATGTCACTACGATTTGTATCGATGAAGCTCACGGAGCACAAGCAAGCAGCATCAAGAAAATCATCGTCAACTGTCTAAATACAATCTACGCGTTCGGTGTATCAGGCACAATGCTACAAAACGGTAGCACCGAAGCTCTTACGATCCAAGCATACCTAGGACCGTTGGTAAACAACATCAGCGCGGCTTTCTTGACGGCAAACAAATACGTGACTCCTGCCTTCATAAAAGTTGTCATGTTGGATTACTTGGAGATCGAGGCTAGAGAAAAACTCGAAGAACTTCGCAGCCGCAAAGCCGAAATTGATGGTAGCAAATTGCTTGACATTGAAAAGAAGCTGGTCGTGGAAAACCGTGGAAGGTTTACATACGTCGCCAACTTTGTGTGCAAGACCACTAAGAATACATTGGTGTTGTTCCAAAACGTCAAAGACCAATATGGCAGAAAAATCTATGACTATGTTCGTGAGAACACTCGTGATAAGACAGTCTTTTACGTTGATGGCGGAACTCCTACCGACCGACGTGATGAATATATCAGCTTGATGGAAGAAGGCGAAGACAAAGTTCTAATTGCAAGTTTTGGTTGTTTTTCAACAGGTATCTCAATCAACAACATACATAATGTGTTCTTCGTTGAATCCTACAAGAGTGAAAAAATCGTTAGGCAATCCATCGGTAGAGGATTACGTCTGTGTGAAGGTAAGGAACGAGTGAACATCATAGATTTTGTTGATGATTTTTCACTAAAGAAAGGCAACAAAAACTATTTGCTCAAACATGGTGAAGAACGCATGAAAATCTATGAAGAACAAGGTTTTCCATTCAAAAAATATACTGTTAAGTTTTAGAGAAAAGGATATATAGATAAAATAAATTTCTATATGTCCTTTTTGATGTCTTATACAGATTTCTTGAACGAGGAGGTTGACTTATCAAAACCAGCCGAGCCTGGATTGACTCTTAATTACGCAGATGAAACTTTAGAACCGCTTCGTCGAAAATTGCTTGACAAATACTTTGAAGAAGCTGCTGATTTGACACCCGAAGTCAAAAAGAAAATCAATAAGTGCATTTCCACTTATGTTTATGCTCTTGATAAGAAGCTAAAGATCGATGAAGACATCGTCAATTTATTGGCAGAAACAGTCGGAAAAGACCCAAAAGACGTCCGCGAAGAGCTGAACAAATTGACAAATGAATTTTATGATGAATCAAAAAATGTTATAGGATAATGAAATACCTCAAAACTTTTGAAACTTTTTTGAATGAAGACGTCAATCATATTGCGCCTTGCGGAGTAGATGACCATGTCCAATATACAACCGGACCCGATGAAGAACCTAGACATGGCATAGTCGCTCGAGTTGCTTTCACCAAAGGAAAAATCTGGTACGACATTCTTGATGCTGATCAAGGAGAAGTCATCAAAGAAGTCGATTCCGCTTTTGTAAAGAAAGATGAATCACAACCCGCTTAAAAAATAAACAAAACAAATAAAATGAAAAAATTCACACAAGCAATCGTTGCAGTACATGAAGCAGAATCTGCTGGAAAGTCAGAGTTGCAAAAATCATACCAAGATTATTTTGCTGCAAAGCTTAATAAGTACGGAGTAAAGTCTCCGGCTGAATTAGACGCAGACAAGAAATCCCAATTCTTTAGCGAAATCAGCAAAGACTGGGAACGTGGACAAGGAGCAACCGAAGCTGGGAAAGCTGATGTTGAAAAACACGGTGTCAAAGAATCCGAAGAAATTAATGAAGGAACTAAATTTACCGAGGTAGATCTTAATGGATCTTCAATGACCTCTCGCAATGGAGTTCCAGGACAAGGTGACACATGGGAAGTAATTAAAAAACTTCCAGGAGACAAATGGCTATGCAAGAATCTAACTACTCCATTCAAAGATCCTAAATACACACAAAAAGAATGGACAACTGCACAAATCAAAGCATCTGGCATGAAACCCGAAGATGCTAATAAGCCAATTCACGAATCATTACTTAACGAAGCTGATGTAAAATCAGACGCAGACTTCAAAGAATACGCACAGAATATTCTTAAGAAAGCTCATAAAGATGATTATGATGAGAAAAAAGCCGACGCTACAATCAACGGCATTTTAAAGAAAGCTGATGGTGATTATGGCAAAGCTGTAGGTATTTTGAACAATAGCCTTGGATAAAAAATAAAAAAGAAATGAGTCTATTCAACTATAAAGATTTTGTTTCGCATGAAAAAAGTAGAGTCTTGAGAGAAAATCAAGACTTTTCTTCTTTTATGGCAGTGAATGAAGGTGGAGCCTATGGCCACCTCGAGCATCCATTCGAAGATTTTGGTCTGACGATGGAAGATTTACAACAGATGATCACGTCTACCGTAAACGGTGCATTTGGTCCTGAAAATTTCGTTCAAGAAAAGACTGATGGCCAAAACATCATGATTTCTTGGAAGAACGGAAAGTTGATCGCTGCAAGAAACAAATCGCATTTAAAGAACGCTGGAGAAAACGCACTCGACATGGTAGGAATTGCCAACTTATTTACTGGAAGAGGAGACATAGAAGTCGCGTACACAGCAGCAATGAAAGACCTGACAGCATCGATCAATTCTCTTTCGGTGGCCGACAAAGCAAAATTCTTCGATGAAGGTAAGAAATTTGCTAGTGTCGAAATAATCACGCCCGTCACTCAAAACACCGTCCCATACGGACAGAACATTTTGGTGTTCCACGGAATCGTTGAACTCGATGATGCAGGAAACCCAGTAGGCGAAGATAAGCAAGCTGGACGTGACATTGGAAAACTCATCGCCGATGCAAACTCAGCATCTCAAGAAACTTTTTACGTAAGAGGTCCACAAGACATTGAATCAAAGCCTTTCCCTAACACCAAATCTCGTCTATCATATTATCAGTCAAAGCTGAAAGAAGTCATGAAAGATAGCAACACAAACCCAAGCAGCACCGTTGGTGATTATGCTTTGGGAATGGGAAAAAGAATCTTGATGGAAGAAGCCGCAAAGTCAAAGGTAGAAATTCCAGCGATTGCGATCGACGGCCTAGCGAGAAGAATTGCTGACATCGACAAATCTTACACCGCCGCACAGCTGAAAAAAGACATGGGTCCTTCGGCTGATTGGTTCATTGATTTGGAAAAGAGCAGAGCAAAAGAGCTTAAGAGAAAAATCTATGCGCCTTTGGAAAGTCTGTTCCTTGAAGTAGGTACCGAGATGATGAGAAATCTTACAGCGTTCCTCTCAGCAAATCCGACAGCTGCCGGTGAAGAAATGAGAAAGAACATCGAATCAACGATTTCAGCTGTTCGCACAAACGGAGATGTCAAAGACATTGAAAAGTTGGAACATGAACTTACGCGAGTCACAGCTGCTGGTGGATTGGAAAGCATCGTCCCAACCGAAGGTATCACTTTTATTTTCAAAGGTAAGCTCTACAAATATACGGGAATTTTTGCGCCTCTTCATCAAATACGCTCAATACTAGCATACAAAAAATAAACTTTTCTGGATCAAGAAAATGTTTTATATTTGTTATAATAATACATCAAAAGAAAATGAATAAAATCAAGTCGATCGATGAAACACATTAAACTTTTTGAAGAATACACATATCAAGCAGCTATCATGGACCAATACTCGAAAAAAGTAGGTTGGGTCATGAAAACTGATGATATTGAATTGACATCAGGAGACACTAATACACGTGAAAAGTATTTCAACATCAATGCCAAGAATAATTTATTTTCGAATTATTACACAATGCTGGATGACATCAAGGACGCGGTAATAGTTCCTGGAGACATACCAATCTTGTACTATGGTGGCAAGACAGAACCAGGTAGCAAATCGGAGGCGTTTGTAAAAAATAAACATCTTAACCTAGATAATTTATACAATCGTCCGAACGATCGCAAGTTATCAGCATCGAAATTGGAGTTTGCGAAAGAATTTGATGGATCTTCTTGGCTGCCTAAAACTGTCTTTTCCAAAGAAGAGGCTATCAACGGTGCCGTAGGCTTTCCAGTGATTGCAAAAGTAGAAGACGGACATAGCGGACTAGGCATCGGCAAATTTGATTCAGCCGAAGACCTCAGAAGCGATGATGACAAATTTGACATTTTTTGTCAGTTCATTGATTTTGATCGTGAATATCGAATACTTTTTTGCAAAGGCAAGATCGTGATGATCAATGAAAGAATTCCAAACGAAGAAGACAATCAATCGATTCGTACCAAGAAAGCTGACGATAAGATCAAATTTGTTTACGTCTACCAAGATCTTAACAAAGTTCCACCTGCTTTCAAGAGAAAAGCATTTTCGATTTACAAAGACATACAAAAGAAGATTGGCCTTGAGGTCTGGGCGCTTGATGTCGTCGTTGACAAAAAAGGAAAGCTGTGGGTGATGGAGACTTCAGCAAAGACTGGACTTGGAAGTGTCAAAATGTGTGAATTGTACAAAGCAATCTACGAAGACTATTACAAAACACATCTTCCGGATGCCTTTTTGGAAATGATTTATCTAGAGTACGTTGTCCCAGGCCACCAAAACTATTGGCCAAAATACAAAAAGGAGGTTAACAAATCTGCATGGGGCATGGACTATGAAATCATCACAAACCCAGATGCAAACGATGGGTATCGTTACTTTTTTAACTTAGACTAATGCCAACTGCCATATTCAAATCGACAAACAAAGAAAATGAACGTAGGATTCCTATACATCCTGATCATATCGTAAACATCCCGCCAAAAGTTCTATCTGAACTAATTTTTGAAAAAGACTATGCCATTGATTATGGGTTCGAAGACTCGGTCCTGGAATCGATGGCTTGTAAGTTCGCCGACAAAAGCGAACTTTTTTCTTTGTGTGATATCCTAATTCTTCCAAAACCTACAGTCGAAGATTTGCTGCACATGAAAAGCGGGCAAGCTCTATGTGGCTGGAACCATGCTGTACAACAGACCGCAATCACAAATGTCGCAATCCAATCTAAATTGACATTGATTTCTTGGGAAAACATGAATCATGAAGATGGAGCAAAAAAGCTTCACGTGTTCTATCGAAATAACGAAATTGCGGGTTACGCTGCCGTCATTCATTATCTACAACTGCAAGGCCTGGACGGCTACTATGGAGAAAAGAAAAAAGCTGTGATCTTTGGTCACGGATCAGTCAGTCGTGGAGCAATCTATGCTTTGCAAGGCAGAGGCTACAGTGACATCACCGTCTACACAAAAAGAAAGACTCACTTGGTTTCGGACAAGATTCCAGGTGTCGAGTACAAAAATTTCTACACTAAAGATTATCGATTTGACATGGCTTCGGCAGATTTTGTAATCAACGGAGTCTTGCAAGATGTCAACAATCCGATGATGTTCTCTGGAGGGCTTGGAGAATTTAAAAAAGGCGCAGGAATCATAGACATCAGCTGTGACGAAGGAATGGGATTTCCGTTTGCCAAACCAACCACATTCGAAAATCCAATCATCAAGCTGGGTAGAGGCATCAATTACTACTCGGTCGATCACACTCCAAGCTATTTGTGGAACTCTGCATCACGCGAAATTTCAAAATCTCTGCTTCCATACCTTGAATATATAATAGACAAAAATAAGTGGGAGACTTCTCCGGTCATCAAAAATGCGATCGACGTATTGGATGGAGAGATCATCAACCAAAACATAAAATTCAAACAAGAATATGAACACCTTTCCATCATTCTCTGATTTTAAGGAAACAGCAACAAACGAAGCAATGGTGCAAGTCGCTGGAAAAAATAAACCATCAGGTGCACATGTACTTGCGACTTTGATCATTGATCACATGATCAAACAAAGCTATCTTAAACCAGGAGCCGATGCAGCCACAGCCAAAGACGCATTGGTCGATGATCTTAAGAAACTTATCATGGACAGCACATTCTAATAAATTAAATAAAAATAAAACCAAGAAACATGAAACACATAAGCAATTTTGAAAACTTTGTAGCTGTGAACGAAAGCTACGATGATTATGAACACTATATGTTCTTTCAAAACATTCAGTCAATCCACAGAATGTGTGAAAAGATCATGGCAAAAGATTTCGACGCGATCGATGAATTGCTTTCGAACGGTCATGACTGGGCAGTTGATCACGTAGCAGTTGCAAAATCAAAATTAGGAGAAGTCACTGGATTCATTATGAATGAATTCGAGCAACCTGGTACAGGCATTGTTCCAGGACAAAATAACTAAGAATGATGAAGACATTTGAAGAAATACGCGAAGAAGTCCAAAACATTGGCAACATCAAAGTCGAAAAAATGGACAAAGGCTGGAAGCTCTCTACCGAATCAAAACTAGGTAGAGGAACTCAGGTCATCGCATTGACCGACGAAGATGCAAAAGATTTAGTGAAAATATTGTCAAAATAATTTTTCTAAATCAAAACAATTGATTATATTTGTAATACATGGAACACATCAAACTATTCGAAGAATACCTTTTGACCGAGACAAACAGCGGTGAAAGAGTCGCTATCTTTCCAGGAAGATTCATGCCCGTACACAACGGTCACATCGAAGCTTTCGGAGCAACATCTTATGAATTCGACCACATTCGTGTGATCCCAATTCAAATCGCGAAAGCCGGACCTGACAGTCCTTTCCCAAGACCGTTGCTTGAAAAAATTGGCAAGGCAATAGCGCATGAATATCGCAACATCATCGCTGATTGGATCATATTTCCTGAAGGAATCAAAACAGTCATTCCTCAGATGGCCAAATTGGCATTGGAAAAAGGATTTGATCCAGTTGCTCTAGGTTGCGGCGCCGACCGTTACAACGATTACAAAAGACAAGTCGATTATCTGACTTCGCCAAAGAGCGACGTCAAGGTTTCCGAGTTTGATCTCAAGAGCGTGATGAACCGTGACGAAGACGGCCCTAGCGGAACAAAGGTTCGCGAGACGATCAAAACTGGTACCGAAGAGGATTTCCAAAAGCTGGTACCAAAGAGTGTTTGGCCTTTCTACAAACAACTAAAATCTTACCTTTAAATTATTATCTAAAAAATTGCAAAAAATGAGCTACATAAAAACGTTTGAAAGTTTTGTAAACGAAGCAGAATCAGAAAGACTCTTGTACAAAGTTAAATTTAATCCAGTGTACACAGACAATGACAATAAACCAGCGAGCCCGGTTTTTTGTAAGTTAACAGATGTCGAACATAAAAAGATAAGAATGTATGCAGCGGTAGAAGGTATCGGTGGATTTGCTTCTTATAAGACATTCGACAATGTACCAGCAAAAGACAGAATCGGTGCAACCGAGACCACGTACGAAGAACTGCTTCCGTTCGTCAAATCTTTGCTAAAAACAAAAATTCACAGATAATATGAAACACATACCTACATTTGACCAGTTCCTTAACGAATCGAAGCAAGTAGGGATTTTGTATCATTACACTTATTACGAAGCTCTTGTCAAAATACTGGAAAGCGGAAAGTTGCTAAGCGGCTACAACGACAAATATGGATCTCTCGCGAATCCTATTTCTGACATCTCATTCACA
>Ga0164296_1001525_pt1 | contig 24395 bp, 22 predicted proteins | sample GEODES057metaG_FD_113533 | JGI IMG/M metagenome (GOLD analysis project Ga0164296, IMG submission 113533) | Dystrophic lake water microbial communities from Trout Bog Lake, Wisconsin, USA - GEODES057 metaG | ecosystem: Environmental > Aquatic > Freshwater > Lake | place: USA: Trout Bog Lake...
GAGTATCCAGAGCCGTTGCTGTTGACGGTGACGGGATCGCCGGCATTGAGTCCAAGAATCCACTGGCTACCGTTAGCCCATTCGCCGTTTTCGTACCAATTGAGGTTGGGTGTTCCGGATGCACTCCAGTTCTTCAGCGCAAGGGTGTTGTGGTAGTAAGTGGTCATTCCGACCGCGTTATTGTCGTAGTTGCTCATCTCTTTAGTGAGCCATTCTCCGTTGCGGAAGAACTCGAATTGACCGCCGTCGCCATCCTGATGGTTATCCGAGAGCCAGCTTGCACGGTAGTCAAACCAGGTTGCGTTGGCATTCCAATTGGTACGTGCTAACAGTCGGCCAGCACCTGGATCGTAGAAGGTGAGGGGCATGGAAGGGCGAGGATCGGTTGGCGTTGGAGCCGCAGGATCCATGATCATGTAAGCGAGAACCGACTGGGCCGTTCCCCATGTCCAAGGGGTGCTTACGTTGTACTGAAGGGTTCCTTGGATGGCAGAGGTGGTGAACCATCGAGCCGCGTTGGCATGCCAAGTGTTCTTGCCCTGTGCTTGCTCAAGGAGCGTCAGCAAGGCGAATGGTTGCATCGATTCGGGGGTGAGCCAGAGTCGGAGCAAGTCGCCATAGCTTGCCAAGAGGTAAACCGGTCCGAGCCAGACTTCCGAAAGCGGAGTCATTGGGACTGGAGTCATTGAGGACATGAACCCGGTCACAAATCGATCCCAAACCGGAGCGTTGATCAATTTGATCTGAGGGCCGGAAAGGGTTGGATCGTTGAATCCGGCAGTCTGCAGAGCCAGCAATTGACCAAGCAAGAACCCGAATGAGTGTCCGTACAGCATCCCTTCTGGGGGAAGTCCGCCACTTGCCAGTCCGAAATTTGAACCGTTGCCGGGCAGGTTGTAATCAGCTTTAAGGGTCTGCGGGTCACCCATCATTGCGTAGATCTGGTAAAGCCAAGCGCCCGTCGCATTCAGGATGTAGCTTCGGAGCGTGTTCCCAAGGGTTGCGGGGGGCTTGGTTGGGTCAAGGACGGGGTCGTCCGCTGGGTCGATCGCAAGGCTCATGGTTGTGACGAGCCGTGCGTGCCCCAAATAGTAGTTGTTTGATGCCATTCGGTAGGCACTGTTTCCGCCGCCAATTAAGGAGAAGCTATTGGTTGCTCCGATTGGGGCGGGATGATCACCACCGGTGGTGTAGGCATTTAGGCACTCGTTAGCCCAAATCATAAACACGTTTCGAATGGTTGCTTTGTCTTGAGAGGTCAGGATAGGGTTGCCCTGGCCATCTTTGGCGTTATAGATCCAGTCGACAATGAGTCCCCATTGGGCACCGGTCTCATTGGCACGGTTGTAAACAGCGAAGAGTGGATCTCGGAAAGGTGCACCAGATTGAACTCCCAATGCCGCTTGATTCATGGCGTACATGATCAGGTTTCGAGCGTATTGGGCGTATTTGATGCGATTGTTCGCGTTCGGGTCAATCAGAGAGTTAAAGGCAAGGATAAAGCCAACTTCTTCTGTGAGCTGTCCGGCATAGCCTTGAGTATCTCCCAGGTCAGGATAGTTGGGGTTGGCAACGCCGCCAGGGAAGAACTGAGTCTGATAGATTTTGACCGCCTGGTTGAGGAGGGGCAACATGCCTTGTTGATAGACCGGATTACTGGAGACGGCCCAGCTTTGCATGCGGGGAAGATCTGCGGGGGTAATCCAAAGTCGAGGGTGACTGGTCACCGGGAACGGAACCTGCTGGGCAGCGGTGTAGTTGGCGGTGACCGCAGCATTGGCCGCAGGCATCGTCAGAGTTGTTGCTGCTGCCGTGGAGTTGGAGACAGTTGCTCCGGTCCAGTTGGAGAAGACGCTCCCAGCGGGAGGATTGTTGGCGGTGACCGTGACGGTGGTACCGGCGGTATAGGATCCGCTTCCGGTTCCGTTGTTCACGGTGAGTTGATACTGAACGTTACCGCTCGTGTAGTTGGCGGTGACTGAAGCAGCGGCGGCCGGCATTGTGAGCGTGGTCGTCACAGCGTTGGGGTTCGCGACTGGCGAACCGGTCCAATTCAAAAAGACCTGTCCCGTCGGCGGGGCATTGGCCGAGATATTGACGATGGAGCCAGCGGCATAGTTTCCTGATCCGCTTCCGCCATTAACGCTCAACGGATAAGTTTGAACTCCATTGCTGATCGGCACAACGATCGCATTGCTAGGTGCTGATCCAGGGTTCGTAACCGTGAATGATGCGGTTGGAGCGTTTCCTTGCCATCCGGTTGCAATGATCGTGTCATTGGTGACGGAGGATGTACTCATTTGGACGGGCATCCCGTTATAGGTGTCCACAACTTGAGCGTATTGCTGGAAGCCCGATCCCTTGATCGTCACCGTCAAGTTTCCAACCGCGATTGGGTTCGGAGTTACTGAGGTGATCGTGGGACCCGGGTTGAGCAAGTAGACATAAGTCGATCCGGATATGGAGGTGTTGGATTTACTCACTGCCTTAATCAGAACCGGGTTCTGACCTGGCATCGTCGTTGGCGCGGTGTAGAGTCCAGTGGTGCTGATCGTTCCCGCAGTAGAATTGCCTCCGAGTTTGCCACCGGCGTACCAGGCAACATCTTTGGTTGCCAGACCTGAAACGTTAGCCGTGAACTGGAGTGTTGCTCCCAATCCGTCGGTGACGTAGCCATTTGGCGCCACAGTGACGGTTTGCGCGTGGGCCAATCCACCCGGAATCACTATCGCCAAAGTGAGCAAACGAAGAAGCCATTTGGAAGCGTTCGATGAGTTTTGAGATTCAAAACTACTACGAACTCTCCCAGGTTGACTGTACTTCGCTCCAGAGTTGAGAGTTGGCCCGGAATGACTCAATTGCACAGATGGCGTTTCTACTTGAGTCAATAGGGCTGACAACTTCTCAATGAGAGTTGATACTATCCTTTTCAAAGCATTCTCCTTTCGAGCTTGGGCACACTTGCGCAAGACCTCGTATACAAGAAGCTATCAAGGAGGCGTGACTAAACCGTTACAGTTTCGTGACAAACCCAGGATGGGGTCTTCTGACCCATGGATCGTGAATTATTAGCGGGACTATCTTGCCAGGCCGCGTATACCAGCCGCAATCGCACCACCGCCAAAGGCACCGATGACGATTGCCCATTTGTTATCGTGCTCAAATTCAAAGATTGCGTAATAGAGCAGGTACAGGCCACAGAGAAGCCCTACAACTCCTTTCCAGATTTCATCTTGAAAGGCCTAGATTAGAATTAGTACCCAACAGATCAGACTGAGGACACCAACCAGTCCAGCAACGAGCGAAAAGATTGCATGCATGGGTTTCTCCTAGTCGAAGCATAGCGCAAATCTTTGGAGAAGGTAAGACTCCTTAGTTACTTCGCTTCGGGCCAGCGATATTTCGTTGGAAGGAGGGCACCCATCACGTTGCGTTGAGTTGCAAAGATGGCTTGTGCTCTGCGGATCGCTGCATTCTTCGACGAATCGGGCCAATAAGCTCTGAATGAAGACGCGCCTGGTAATTCCGACAGAATCTCTGCCACTTCATCGCACACTCGATATTCGCGATGGTCTCCAGGTTTCGGGCAAAGAGGATCTTTGGCTAATCCTTCCAAATGCCTGGATATCAACTGTGGTGAGTTCTTCAACACCAGGGAGTAAGTTGTACTGTCATCAACGGTAACGGAACCAAGGCTGGACTGATCGTTGAGGAGTGATTGTATTCCGTCCTGAATGACTGGCTCTTTGATGAGCTCACTCAGAATGATCTCTCGGAGGCCGTTGTTTGGTGGTGGTAGTTTCGAGAGGTTCACTAAAGAAAGTGCAGAATCGTTTCCAGCAAATAGATGGCTCATCACTCCATCGAGCTCGGATAGGCTGCCGAAACGAATCAAGGGTTCGAAAATGATAGAACCGGTTAGAACTACTTCTGGACCTTTCAAACCGGAAAGCCATTGGACGTACTCATAGAGGGCAGACTTGTCGTTTTGAATTGTCCGGTCATCGATAGCCATAACCAACAATTTGTAGATTAACTTGGAGTTTTGAATTGTTGCGCCCATTGTATTGGCGCTGGCTTTCGAAAGCAGTGGCAAGGACTCTGGTTGCGAATATTTGTAAAGTAGGATTGCCATCCTTAGTGCGTCGACTGGAGGCTGGTCAGGGGTTTGGTCCCCTTCATCCAACAATGCTTGGACCCGGTTTTTGAGGAGTTCCGTCAAATTGGGGTTGGATCGATCTTTGACCTTCTCCGCATAGAGTATCGGCCCCAAAGATCGCTGTACTGGCCCGAATACAGGCTTTGCATTAGGCTCTGGATGCGGATCAACAGTTAAAAGGTTTTTTGCAGCATCCAACCACTGTTGGTTCGTGGCCTGATCATTGGCAAGGGTATTGAACCAATCGTCAGCTACAGTTCCCAAACCGTATTTCTGAATGTATTGTCGAATTTGTTGGGAGGTCGCCGGTTGGCCATTCATGTTGGCGATATTCTTCCAGTGAAGCAACTCTCCGATCCCTAACCGAATGACATCCCGAACATAAACTGGTTGCACGATTCCCGTCTTGACGTCAAAGCGAACGGCTAGAGTTAATCGACTGTCCGAATCCATGGCGTCGAGTAGATCTTTAAGGATGGGACGTTCAACTTTCACCAGATTGACAAGTATAGGGTCTTGCATCCAGAAATTTGGATCGAGGTTCTTTAGAATTTTCGATGGGAAACTGTCCAGAGGTTCAATGGCGGCTTGTAACGGGTCAACTATTTTGGGCTTCGCTGTGGGTAGCGAAGATTGATTCAGGCGGCGAGCGCAGTCATTAACAAGATCTTCAACGCCATCGAGAAATGGATAAGCGACAAACGTTCCTGTTCCACCCATCGAGGGCTGGCTCATTTGCTTTATCCAGTCTTCCCCGAGAACTTTCCGGGCTTGAGTTTCGAATGCAGATCGATTCTTTTGGAGTTGAACACTCAGGCGGAAAGCGTGTAGGAAGTCACCCGATGCATGCTCTAACACGGCAAGGTTCCACTGTTTGAGAAGAAATTCCCTTGTTACTGCTACGAAGTTTGGTGTTTTTGTGGCATGGCTTCCAAAGGAAATAAGTTGTTCACTCTGGTGAGCCCTATTTGCGAGAAGCAACATTCCGGGAGCTAACGGACTCGCAAAGAACTCAATCGGGCTGAACGTTTGCCGATTTGGATTGAGCCAAAATTCGTTGAAATCGTTTAAAGGGTCTGCTGGCGTGGCTTGCCCCGATGTGATGTAGGCAATACCATCCAAGCCGATTACTGTGGCATCTCCTGAATCCGTCCTGGGCTGCATCCAACCTGCGATAACCTGCTTCCTTAGGGTTAGGTGGGGCGGATCAGGAACATAGGCTTCTGCATGAACAAAGTTCGTGCCCAATTCATTCAGCCCATGGTCTCGCAGGAAATCAACCGTCTGGATGTACTCCTTGGGCAACTTTGAATCCACAAGTTTTGTTTTCGGATGGGTATTCGAACGAGGAAGTTGTGGGGCAGCCTGTGGGTTCGACGATTTTTGACACCCACAGAGGGTCGATGTCGTGACAACGATCAGCAGAACCTTTGGTAGATTTGGCCAACAGGGAAACGACATGTCTATAGTGTCTCACAGGTTGTTCCTGGCAAGGGTTAAAAAGCGCGAGAGGAGTTCAGAATTGAGAACGTAAGGGTTAGGTGTTGTGAAGTGAGGTAGCCGCAAACATTGTGAACTCAACAAATAACTTTTGTGGTTCGAAAAAGGAATCATTAAGGTTGTGATGTTCGGGGGGTACAATGCCCATTTGGTCGTTGCTTCGCAGACGCAGCTTTCGACGATTATTAGCCTCCCCAAACCGAGAAGAGGAAGTCCCCTGTGGCCAAACAAGCCGAAAAAAAGAACTTAGAATCGCCTGCTGAGTTAGAGCAGTATTACCGAGACATGCTTTTCATCCGGCACTTCGAAGAGAAGTGCAACGTTGCGTATCGACAAGGCAAAGCCGGCGGATACATGCACGTGTATATCGGAATGGAAGCTCTAGCCGTTGGTTGGATGCACGCCATTAAGAAAGGCCACGACAACGTGATTACCGCGTACCGAGACCATGCCCACGCATTATTGCTTGGCACAAGTCCGGTTGCGGTTATGGCCGAGATCATGGGACGCAAAGCCGGCACTGCTGGTGGAAAGGGCGGCTCCATGCATATCTACGATCCCAAGAACGGCTTTTTTGGCGGTTGGGGCATCGTGGGTGGTCACATTCCGTTGGGAGCAGGATTGGCGTTTGCCTCCCGCTACCGGGGAGATGACAAGGTCACCTTAAACTTCATGGGTGATGGTGCGGCCAACCAGGGCGTTGTATATGAAACGTTGAACATGGCAGCTCTTTACGATCTGCCTTGCATTTTCATCATCGAGAACAACGAGTTTGCGATGGGAACCCGATTGGAATACCATGCAGCGGATACCGAGCTTTGGAAGCGAGGCACTCCGTTTGGTATTAAAAGCGAGCGCATCGATGGCATGGATGTTATCCAGATGCGAAAAGATGCTCAGCGCATCGTTGATTGGGTTCGCAAGGAAGGCAAGCCTTATTTGGTCGAAATCATGACGTACCGCTATTCGGGTCATGGCGCTGCCGATAATGATCGTCAGCTATACCGCACCAAAGAGGAAGAAGCCGAAAACCTAAAGCGCGATCCAATTGATCGCCTTAAGAATGTTCTCGTTGAAAGAAATATCGCTAACGAAGAGAAGCTTGAAGCGATTGAAGCGGAGATCCTTGATTGGGTAGAGAAAATCTACGAAGAGGCTGACGCGTCTCCCCATCCAGATGTTGAAGAAGTTTACGACAACATTTACACCGACATGACACCGGAGCAAGGACACTAATGGCTGGCACAATCGAAATGACCTACCGAGAGGCCTTGCATAAGAGCATGGTCGAAGAGATGGACAAGAACGCTGATGTGTTCTTGATGGGCGAAGATATTGGACGATACGAGGGAACCTTCAAAGTCACTCGAGGTCTTTTTCCGAAATATGGTCACCGACGTGTTATTGACACGCCGATCACCGAAGCAGGATTTGCGGGTATCGCTACCGGTGCCGCCATGGCGGGTCTCAGACCAATCGTTGAGTTCATGACGATGAGCTTTTCAATCTTGGCTCTAGACCAGATTATCAACCACGCCGCTAAAGTTCATTACATGACGAACGGCGAGGTCAAGTGCCCGATCGTGTTCCGAGGTCCTGGCGGTGCTGCCAAGCAGCTCTCTGCTCAGCACTCGCATTCGATGGAAGGTTGGTATGCACACGTTCCAGGCTTGAAGGTGATTTGCCCATCCACCCCTGCGGATGTCTATGGCTTGCTCAAGACTGCCGTGGCAGATGACAATCCTGTCATTCTTTACGAAAATCCAGGCCTTTATGCGATGAAAGGGATCGTTCCTGATGATCCCAACTACTCCATTCCATTCGGTAAGGCACAGGTAGTTCGTGAGGGTAAGGATATTTCGCTCATCGGTTACAGCCGAATGACGCATATTAACCTTGCTGCGGCCGAACTCCTTGAGAAGGATGGTATCTCGGCTGAGGTAGTCGACGTTCGATCGTTGCTTCCTCTGGATACTGAGACGATCTATGCTTCAGTCAAGAAGACGAATCGCGCTGTTGTGGTTTACGAAGACTGGAGAAATGGTGGTTTTGGAGCAGAAATCGCTGCCCGAATCGGTGAGGATTGCTTCGACTATCTTGATGCTCCCGTTGGGCGTGTTGGTGGTCTGAACGTTCCAATGCCTTACTCAAGAACACTGGAATTGCAGTGCATTCCGGATGAGAATGATGTAGTGGCGGCTGTTCGAAAGCTTGGCTAATCTGCCATTGGAAATCTAAAGAATAAGGTCATCGCATGAGTGCGATGGCCTTATTCTGCTTTTGGAGATTGGTACAACTTGCGTTTGATAGGACTCGAACTAACAATGAATGCCCTGTGAAAAATGCCTTATCTGCAGCAGAAAGTTAGAAATCTTTGAGAAAACGATGTAACTTTGTCGGATATTCGTTGTTTAATTTAAATGGTGTTGAATGAGTAGTTCAAGGATTGAAGTTCTTATGCAGAGTGGTGCCTGGGATGATGCCATTCTGGAATGCAAAGCTGTATTACAACTCCAGCCAACAAACCCTAGGGTCCACGCGATGCTGGGGATGTGCTATTTCCGCAAGGGAGAGTATCAACTGGCATTGGAGCCATTTAGAAAGGCGTCTGTCTTAGATCCCAAATTCTGGGAAGCAGGCGTGAAATTGGCACAATGTTATGATCGGCTGAAACGATATGAAGAAGCCTATGCTGTTGCTAAGGAGTGGTTGCAGGTGCGTCCTCAAGACCACACTCTACAAGGCTTGGTTGAGTTCCTGAAGTTCCAAGTGAAGGGGAACAAGGTGGAAGGCTGGGAACGAACCGCCCACCTTGCTCATGACGTTAAGCTATCAAAGGGTACAGATCGGCGTTAGAATAGCCCTTCGATCGATAGGTAGCGTTCACCTGTATCGTAGTTGAAGGTTAGAACGGTGCTTCCCACTGGAATTTCGGGGAGTTTCTGTGCGACTGCGGCCAATGATGCTCCGGAAGAGATGCCAAGGAAGATGCCTTCTTCCAACGCAGCTCGCTTGGCATAGGTGAAGGCGTCCTCTTCAGTTACCTGAATGACACCGTCCAAAATGTCTGTATGAAGGTTGGTTGGAATAAATCCTGCCGCAAGCCCCTGCAACTTATGCGGTCCAGGTTGACCACCAGAGATGACCGGTGATTTGGTGGGCTCCACGGCATAGACTTTGAGGTTGGGGAACTTGGGCTTCAGGATTTCTGCGACACCGGTAATGTGTCCACCGGTTCCAACACCTGTGATCAAGTAGTCGATTCCCTCGGGAAAGTCGGCAAGGATCTCTAACGCTGTTGTTTGCTGGTGCACCTTGTAATTGGCAGGATTTTCAAACTGCTGAGGCATAAAAGCACCGGGTGTCTCACTAACAAGTTCTACCGCTCGGCTAATTGCGCCCTTCATTCCCAGTTCTCTTGGCGTAAGCTCAAAAGTAGCACCGTATGCCGCCATGAGTCTTCGTCGCTCAATTGACATGGATTCAGGCATGACGAGGACGAGCTTGTAACCCTTGACTGCCGCAACCATGGCGAGGCCGATGCCGGTATTGCCCGAAGTTGGCTCGATAATGATTCCGCCAGGCTTGAGTTCACCACTAGCTTCAGCCGCTTCGATCATGGACAGGGCAATACGGTCTTTGATACTGCCACCAGGATTGGCGCGTTCTAGCTTTGAGTAGATGTTGTGGCCAGTCCCGAAAAGTCTGTTGATCTTTACGTGAGGCGTGTTGCCAATCGTTTCCAGAATGTTATTTGCCTTCATAATTGTTTGGTTCCCTTAGATATTAAATTCAAGTTCAGGCTCGGAGCCAGGTCTTCGTGGGCGAACGTCGCTATTGCGACCGACAATAGAGAATGGAGGGATGCTCTCTGTGACCCAGGCATTACCTCCGATGACGCTGTCATGTCCAATTTCGGTTTCGCCACCAAGAATCGTGGCGTTTGCGTAAACCACAACGTTGTCACCCAAGGTTGGATGCCTTTTTCGGGAGCTGAGATGCTTTTGTACAACAAGAGCACCAAGGGTGACGCCTTGGTAAATCTTCACCCCATTACCTATAAGTGCGGTTTCTCCGATGACGATTCCCGTCCCATGGTCGATAAAGAACGATCGACCAATTTGGGCGCCTGGGTGGATATCGATTCCCGTCTGTTCGTGTGCATGTTCTGAGAGCAAACGTGGAAGGAGCGGGAATCCCAGTGAATACAATTCGTGGGCGGCTCGATGAATGGCTATGGCGTAGAAGCCAGGGTAGCCCAAAATCACTTCGTCGACACTTACCGCAGCTGGATCCCCGTGATAGATAGCCTTGGCATCCAACAGGAGTGCGTGATAGATGTTGGGCAACTGATCAATGAAGCTTCTAACAATGGAGTCAGAATGGACTGCATAAATCCCTTCCAATGACTGGAGAATCTCACAAAGGGTCGACTCTAACTGGTCGATTGCTTCATCGAGTTGGGAGCAGGTCTCCTCAATATGGTCTGTAAAGTGGGGAAACAAGACAGCAAGCAATTCAACCGCAAATCGTTTTGCCGATGACCGTATCTGGAGGGGAAATTTATGCTCGACACGTCGAGCCATTAACTCTTCCACTAGCTCCTGATTCTTTAGATTGCGCTGTCCCATTGGTATAGTTGACTTACGAGATTAGGTATTGAAATGTTAGCATTCAGATGGTTGGTGTGAACCAGAACTGGGTTGAAAGGCACAATGGATTGGCAAAGTTCTTCGATTCTAAGGCTCAGAGAGTGTTTTCCCTTAGAGTCTTCACACTGCAGATTTTCGGTTCTTGCTTATTGCCCATCTGCTACAGATCGGGATCAGTTTGGGATTCTAATCGTTCGGTGAGCTAAGGGAATCTTGTGGTTCATTCGGCGAGAAACTGTACGCGAAACCGAATTCACTTGATTGCGTCTAGGTGAAAAGAGGCGAAGTTTGTGAAGTCAAAGAAGACCTGGCGCGAAAAGCTTGATACGGTGGGAGATTGGAAGATTGTTCCTGCTGATGGTAAGAGGAAAGAATCAATGCTTGTCCCCACTCCTCGAATGATTGAATTAATGGTTCAGGAGATTCCTGATGGAGCGGTAACCACGGCTCATCTAATCCGGAAGACTTTGGCCCGTCGATATGGGGCCGAAACAACCTGTCCCCTATGTACAGGAATCTTCTTGCGACTGACTGCGGAGGCAGCTGCAGAAGCTGAAGCCGCTGGTGAACAAAATGTCTCACCGTATTGGCGTGTCGTAGATCAAAAAGGGAAGCCCAATGCCAAATATCCAGGCGGCATCGATGGCCAGATGATGCTTTTGGAAGACGAATGGCTGACTTGCCTGGGGCGAGGGAAAAGAACCGCTCACCAGTAGGTTAAGCACGATACGGTTCTTTACGCTGAGTCACTTTATGGGATTATCGCAGTTTCTTTTCGTGAATGCGATTAGCTGAATATCATTGTCATGCCACAAGACGGAGTGCGAAGCTGAGACCGAGCCGGTATAATAGAACTTCACGCGCTCGTAGCTCAGTGGATAGAGCATCAGCTTGCGGAGCTGAGGGTCGGAGGTTCGAGTCCTCTCGAGCGCGCCATTTTTTACCGGGCTGCAGCAGCTGCCAGCCAACCCACGATCCCACAACCAGCGAGCGCCAAAATAAGGCCAATGGTTCGTGACTTCTTGAGATAAAGAAGAATTCCCAACCCAGTGAGCGAGACAAGGGTCAAGATTGCACCCGAAACATCGATCAACCATCCCCATTTGGATCCAGAATCTCTACCTCGGTGAAGATCATTGAGAACACCAATCAAACCTTGAGTGGTGACATTGAGCTCATATTTTCCAGATTTGAGATCAAAGAAGCAGTCTGTTTGATTCCCAGGAGCTTTGAACGAGAGGCTACCTTCATCTCCATCGACCCTCATGTCCGTTGCACTTCCGTGAACCGGTTGATCACGCCTTATCTGTTCGACAACCTGTAGCCAATCGACCTTCCCGTCCTTCTGATAGCCACTTGAGAGGGTGCCCTTATAGGTGTGGCGCATCTCTTTGCCACCAAGGACCCATTCAGGGTGGTTGAGGGTGATTCCGGTCAACGAGAAAAATAGAACCGCCAACAGGCACACCATGGACGTGTAGATATGAATCCACCTGAGCCAATGGTGCAACCTGTTCTTGAAGAGTCGCTTACTTGGGCGCTTAGCTACGTCGCTTTCTGAAGTCAACCGATGCTTCCTTGATCTCTTCGTTACCTGTGTATTTTGCGTTGAATGGCTTATTGCCTACCCGGATCTTCTCTCGAATCAATTGGTAAGATCCGTGTTCGCGAACCGCCTCGATGCATACGTAGTATTCTCCCTGCGTCACAACGGCTCCTTTATCGGTCTTTCCGTCCCATACCAAGTCATAAATACCGGCGTTTCGAGTGGCGCTGGAGATCGTGGCTACAAGATCGCCACCATCGGTAGCAGCTCTCGATTCTTCTCCTCGATACCATCGGCGAAGGTCTGGAATCCACCGTGGACCTCGGCGTTGGGTCTGAACCCAAAGGCTAACAGTTCTTAGGGATTTGCCGTTGAGATCTTCAATCCAAATTGCAACGTACGGCCTATGGACTCGGAATCCCTCTTGAACTGGAAGCTCAAGACGAATTGCCAATTCAAAGCGGCTATCCCATTTGGGTGCTTTGGCGAAAGCGCGCGCAAGAGCCGAAGGGATCGGCAACAGCATCAGGGCGCTGCCCAAACCGACGAGCATGGAACGGCGGGTGATGGTTTGTGGATCGAATTCCTGCTTCATAACTTATCTGATCGACTAACTTGTAGTTTCCTCCAATAGTCAGTAAGTATAGGGTTTTGATCTGAAGAGATGATGAAGACGCCCACTGTTTGACGAGAGTCAATAAATTCTAACCATTCATTCCTGGGCAAAATACCAGCGATGGTGGCGAGTGCATCTGCTTCGAGTGCTGAATCCGCGACTACTGAGACGGATTGATCAACCGAGGATGGTTGTCCCTGGATCGGATCAAAGACATGAGAATAGTGAATTTGATCTTGATCAAAGCCACGGCGATACCCGCCACTTGTCGCCATGGCTTGATTGCAGATTTGGATCACATCGGCGGGTAGGGCATTATCTGCATCATTCCGAGGATCTGAAACTGATATTTGAACAGGTTGACGGCCGATATGTCTTAGATCGCCCCCAATATTCACAAGGACTTCCTGAATAGAAGCAACAGATTTGGCAGCTATCGCTGCTTGGTCAACGATATAGCCCTTTGCGATAGCGTTTAGATTTGCGGACAGGGAAGTGAGTCTGGTAGCGCATCCTGTCGAATCGTTAACTTCCCAAAGGGGATCAAGATGGCCTGATCTTAAAGGAAAACCCTTTTGCCATGCTTCCCGTAGTGCGTCTGCAATGGGACAAAATGCTCCGCGAGAGAGCGCTCGATAGTTCTCAGCTTCTTTGAGAACGGTCAGAAGCTCTGAGGACACTGGCAAAGGTAATCCATGGGTCTGTTGCCATTGCATGAATTCAGAATCCGTCCGGTAGGTGGAAAAAATTGCATCAAGTTGATCCACGCGTTCCAACGCCTGCTCGATGGCTATCTGACAATCCGATTCATTTGTCGAGCGGATATGAATTTCAAAAGAAGTACCAAGGACTCCCTCGTAGAATTCGGAACAACTGAACAAACGGCTCTTTGGCCGCACATCTTGAGTGAGTTGTCGAATTCGATGAAAGAGTTTCATTCCCAAGCACTATTTGGGACGCTTTGTGCAGAGTAAGAGGCTCACAGATAAGTCGTCAATGGAAAGATATGCAAGTCTAACGGATACCCAGTAGGGGTATAATTTGCGTAAGTGAACGTTACTTCCAAACTCAACTTGGACAAGCTCGGAGCGTATGCCAGTGCGGCATGTGCTGTCCATTGTTTGTTAAGTGGCCTAGCGTTGGGTTTGATGTCGGTTGTTGGCCTTGGATTCATTGGCTCTTCAACAACTGACCATGTGTTTTTAATCGTCACGCTATCAATTGCAAGTTTGGCAATTGTTAGCGGCTATCGAAAGCATCGGTCTTGGGTTCCAGCAATACTGTTTGGGGCTGGAGCATTTTCGATCACTCTTAGCCACTTGGTCTTAGATGGTGATAGTAAGAACACAGCTATGCGCATCGTGACGACTTTGCTGGCGGTATCGGGTGGACTGCTATTGGTCGTGTTCCACATCGTTAATCGCAGACTGCAAATGACGTGTCAGCATAATACATAACGGGTCTACCAAAGGTAGACCCGTTATGTTGCGTTTTTCGAATTGCGGTTAGGCCAAGGCCATCGGCATGATCACACAGAAATAGGATTGATCATCATCGGCAGGTCGAAACACCGCCGGTCTTGTACTCTCAGTCATCTCAATACGAGCTCCTGGACCTTCAATCGGACCGAGGGCGTCTTGAACGTATTTGCCATTAAAGGCTATCTCTACGTCCCCATTTTGGGAAACCATGGAGACTTCTTCTTTGGCTTCTCCTTTTTCTTCAGACCGGGCAGCCAAGAAAATTTGATCGCCGAGACCCTTAAATCGCACTCGATTTGCGTTATCCCTAGCCAAAATCATGGTGCGTTTGACTTTGTCTCCCAGCTGATCCACTTCAACCAACCATGATCGGGTTGATTCTGCGGGAATGACACGTTCCCAATTTGGATATGTGCCAGCTAAGAGCTGAGAAACCACCTTTGCACCATTGGCTTCTACTCCAAGTCGACCATTACCGAAGCGAATTTCTACTTCTTGATCTTCCAAGATTGGAAGGCTCTTAATTGACCGCAGCGCTTTTTCTGGCACAACGGCGTTAATGCTTGAACCGATACCTTCTTTGTCGATTCGACAAACAGCCAATCTGTGAGTGTCGGTGGCGACCAAAGTTAATGTTCGACCGTTATAGGTGAACAAAACACCCGTGAGAACTGCTTTATGCTGCTCTGGGGTGACCGCAAAGATCACGGAGTCAACGGCCTTGCGAAGTTGAGCCATTGGAAGATGTAGATCACCATCGCCGCCAAAGGAAGGAGGTTCTGGGAAATCTTCCGCATCCAAGCTCATCATTCGGTATTCCGAAGCGCCCTGCTGAAGGAGTACGGCTCCATTCTCCAAGGTTTCCAAATCGATATCTCCGTCAGGCATTGTGCTGACGATATCGTTCAGGAGTTTAGCTTGAAGGCAAATGGAACCTGGATCAGCTACAAAGCAAGCAACCTCTCGCTCGACCCACATTTCACCGTCACAACCCAAAATCCTCACAGAATTTTGAAGGGCTTCTATCTTCAAATACTGCAGAATATTGACGGACGTACGAACGCTGGCAGCAGCAGTGGCTGCGCTAACAGCTTCGAATAACTCTCTACGTGGACAAACAAGCTTCATGTTGTGATTAGTCGCTTAGCCTTGCATAGGCAGGTGATACTGAAGGTGGACGGGATCTGGCGCTTTCGGTTGGATCGTCGCCCCACGCGCATACAGCTTCATTAAGATGCGTTGATAAGATTCTTCGGTGTAATCAGGGCTGGCATCTGCCTTCAGCAGATCAACCGCTTTTCTGAGGCTAACCATATCTTGCCTCAAAGTCTGATCAGCGGCCGCGGCCGCCTCCAATTCCTGATCAAGTTCGCTGGTCAATTCTCGACCGGCATACAGATCTACCAATTTGTTATAAAGTTCATTGCTCATTGCGTCCGCTCCATGGCACTTCCTAGCTTGTCTCTTAAAGCCCTTCGACCTCGGTAGAGTCTTGATTTCAGTGCAGGAACACTGATCTTCAATATGTCGGCGGCTTCTTTTGCACTCATCTCTTCCAGATCGCAGTAAATAAGAGGCTCCCTGTATTCCAAAGGGAGATCGTTAAGCGCTTGATGAACTGTGACCCGGAGGGTTGTGCGTTCTTCAGCGCCCGAGTATTGGGCATCTGGCGGCAGCTCCATAAGTTTGTGCTGCCTAAGTTTGTCGATACACAAGTTCCGCGCAATGCGGAACAACCAAGTCCGAAAGGCACCATCGGCGCGAAGTTCGGCTGAGCGCCGAACAACCCGCAGGAAAGTTTCTGCGGTTGCGTCTTCTGCATCCGTGCGATTACCAAGCATCCGAAAGGTGTAACGGAAGATCCGTTCACCATACAACTCGTAAAGTCCACCCAACGCCGTGGGATCGCCCTCTGCGAGAGCGTTGAGCCAGCGTTTTTCGGCCAGTGAGTCTTGTAGTGCGTCATTCGGCATAAGGAAGGACGTGCGCATCGATTAATTCGGTGCGCGGGTTGTCAGTTTAACACTCCACCCGCCCTGAATGCTTCCCTTAATCACTAGGATTTGCGATCCACGCGATTAGTTTCAAAACAGAGCTAATGAATGTGACGTCGATTCAACACTCTGTCAAATCGGAGTCACTTTATAGTGTCCGTCAGATGGGCTCCATTCGTCAATAGAAAGCCGGATTTATGTGACAGGCCAAACCGTGTTGGGCTAACAATGAACTACTTGCGGGGTATTAAATTTGGCTCTGTGACGGGGGGAACCGTCGGAACGGTAAGAGTCCAGGGCTTTTCAGGCATCCAGGCCCCTTTCTGAACACCGAAGTGGGTAAGTGCAGTTGTGTCCAGCATTTCGTAGCAGAGTGGACATCCAACAAGGCCGGTTTGGATGGCTTCTTCTTGAGTGCAATGGCAGTAAGGACACACTCCTCGATGCCGAGCAGGTTGACACATGGCGTAGGCAACATGAGATAACCCCGCGTCGGGTATCAGGAGATCAAGACAAGAACTGCAGATCACCGTGTGGACACCGTCTTGCAGAACAGTAAATTCAGACGGCCTGCCACACGACGCGCACGATTCTTTCAGAAGTCGACACCTACCGTCTGGGTCAGGTGTCGGAACCTGCTAATCAAGTCCTTGGTGATTGGTCCAGGGGTGCCGTTTCCAATCGGCTTGGTATCGAGTGAAATCATTGGGATAACCTCGGCGGCCGTACCCGTTAAGAATGCCTCGTCGGCACTGAAAACATCAAAGATGGTCAGAGTCGTTTCTTCAACTGGATAGCCGGCGTCTTTGGCAATCTGGATTACAGTGTCTCGGGTAACGCCGCGCAGGATTCCACTCGAAGGATGTGGGGTTCGGACCACGCCGCCTTCGATCAAGAAGATATTATCCCCCGTACATTCAGCGATGTGACCTTGATAGTTCAGCATAAGGGCTTCGCCAGCTCCCAAACGGTTGCCTTCCTGCTTGGCCAGAATGTTTGCAGCGTATCGACCAATACACTTTAATCTGGGATCAAGAGCGTCGGACGGAATGACTCGAATCGAAGAAGTAATGACAGTCAGTCCTGTTTCATAGGCTTCCTCAGGGTAGAGGGCCAAAGTCGAGACCATGATCATCACGTTGGCCGATCGATCGATCCCTTTGGGGTCCAGTCCCAATCCGGTCCCGCGAGTTACATTCAGTCGGATGTAGCCATCGCTAATATCGGCCTGGCGGCAAACATCAAGCAGGATTGCCCTTAGCTCTGGCTGCGAATGCTGAATTTCGAATCCAAGGAACTTAATACCGTGATAGAGTCGGTCTAAGTGTTCATCCAGCTTCCATACCCTGTGGTTGTAGATACGAATTCCCTCGAAGAGACCGTCACCGTACAAGTGGGCATGGTCCGCGACGGACGTAACGGCAGACTCCAGGGGCGTTACCTGGCCATTGAGCCAAACCAATTTGGGCATAGAGTGAGTTTACTCCAAGCCACTTTTTGAGGGTTCAAGCAGTGAATATCATCAAGGCAGAATATCCGCGGTTTGGCGAGGATTTGGTGCCTGAATCAAGGGATGACTCATCAATTGTAAATACAGATTGACAAGTGGTCGGTACTACCCAAATCCCCGTTCTTTGAAGTCAAATCGGCGTCATAATAGGGATTGTCCTGATTGCATAGTATGAACACTGTCCCTTTTCGTTTGATGGTTGGTCTTGGCTTTGTCGTGCCTGCTTTAGGCTACGCGACAAGTCCAAGGGATGTCACGCTTCGCCCCAACTGTAAGGTCGTTGGTATTGATGTGGGTGGAATGACTCCTCTAGAGGCAGAAAAGCGGTTGCGGCAATGGTGGGAAGATGAGAAGGTCCACGCTCTGACTGTCAAATGCTATCTCACTTCAAAGCCATTGCCTCAAATGAAACCTTCAGAGTTGGGGATTGGATTTGATGATGTCGCTACAGTGGCCAAAATCCCAAAAATCGATACCGCACAACCCCTATCAACCCAAGGAACAACCGATTTTCCCGTTCGAGAATTTGACCCGGTATTTAAAGCTGAGGGAGTTCCTGATCCTGAATTAGAAAGCAAAGTACTCAAAGCAATAGGTCCAAATCATCCAGCTCATGCCTATTTAGAGAAGGGAGCGATCGTTCGAGTTCCTGAAGTTTCTGATCCGAAATTGGATCAAGCAAATTTGGTTTCGGCAGTCTCAACTGCTCTTAAAGGAAATCACATTGTTCAGATCCCGTTGATCCAAGGTGCCAAAAGGATCACTGATGAAGGACTTGCCGGTATTACGGATGTCGTTTCTTCTTTTACGACACGATTTCCCAAGAAACAATACAGTCGGAATTCTAACATCAAGTTGGCTAGTTCAAAGCTGGACGGAGTAATTTTGCTACCGGGCGAGACCCTAAGTTTTAATGGAATGGTCGGACCCAGAACCATTCAGCGTGGGTTCAAATTGGCCGGCGTGTATAAAAACGGAAGACACGATACCGGTATTGGTGGAGGTATCTGCCAAGTCAGTACGACCCTTTATAACGCCTGTATCTTTGGGAATATCAAGATTGTTCGCCGCTCGAATCACTCAATGCCTGTCGCCTATGTTCCGCTTGGACGCGACGCCACGGTTGACTACGGGAACTTGGACTTGGTAATCCAAAACAACTATCCAAATCCAATCGCAATCTCCTCTGCCTATGCAACTGGGAGTCTGACCTTCCGAGTTTTAGGAAAGAAGGATTCGAGTTTGAGCGTCAAACTTGAGCAGGAGAACGGTAAGTCTTGGAATGTCGGCACTCGGATTGTGCAGGATCCCAAGCTTCCCGTTGGAGCCCGAGAAGTTGTAGAAAAAGGAAGCTGGGGGCACTCACTCACTACATACCGTTTAATCTATCGAAATGGAGTGATGGTTGAAAAGCAATTGTTAAACCGCAGCTATTACGGCGGGGGAGAGAAAATCATTGCGGTTGGCCCAAGCCCAACCAGGGTTGGAGTCGGTAGTGCCATTCCACCTCTGGCAGGTAGCACTACTTCGATTCCTCCTCGCCCTATTTCACGCGGATAAGGCTGTACTTTGAACCCTTGACCACGGTCTCGCCGATCTCATCATGATTGATTTTTGGGATTGGCAAGTTACCATTGGGTTCTATGACTAACATGAAGTCAGCGTGAGTCGTGTGGAGAAGCTCCTTTCGATCATGATCCGAAATGTGAGAGTAGAACAGCTTGGTTAGAGTCGTACGTCGCTTATTGTAGTTCGGAGTTTCACTCCAGTGCCCTGCAAAAGTGTAGACCCCAGTAAAGCCACTCATGATTGGATTCAGGTCAGGTATCAAAGGCGTAATTGGGTCTGTGCCACCTTCCTGAGTATGATTTTGGAATGCAACTGAAGGAACTCCGGGTGGAGCAACCAACACATGCTTTCCATCTTGCTTGTCCAAGTAATTCATGATCTTCACCACTTCTGGATCGAGGTAAAGGGCTTGAACAGACGTGTTGGATGCATTGGATTTAATGAGCAAAAGCTCTCGACTTAACCAACGAAGGGAAGTAGCCGAAGTCAGCAGCACAACCAATGCGGTGACCATAACTCGAATGGTTTGCTCTTGTTTCTCAAGGATGGATTGAACACCGTAAGAGGCCAGAATGGCCCATGGGATACTTAATCCCATGGTGAGCTTACGCTGGAACAGGCCAGGAAAATAGATTGCAACAGTTCCGATCAAAGCCCAAGAAATGATTAGGTTAAAGGAGTCGTTCTCATCGCACAGAAGTACAGTGGCTACGATAGCCAAAAGCATTGAGATGCCCCAGCCGGTCATGTCCAAGAAGTAGCGCTCTTTAGAACTGTAGGCAGCCACATACAGTCCACCAATTAGCAGAACGGCAAGAGCTGCGCCAGCTAGGCGGCGCTTCTTGGTTTTATCGTCCATTGCTGTTCGATTTGCAAGTCCGATAATGGCGGGAATCATGAGCAGGATGTAGCCAAAAAGAACGGCCTTGAAATTGGCAGTTGCTGTGTCTGTTTGGGCTCTCGCCTGAAAAACAGCATCAGACTTTAAGACATGCACGAACCAGATGGCAGCTGGAGCGGCACCGGCACCAATCAGGATGGCCTTGAAAATCCAATCAAAAGTGGCGATCCTCTGATAGATCGCGGTGATGAGAAATCCAACCATGACGAGGCCAATCATGAGTGCGTCATAGCTGTGGATGTTCATCAAAACGCCTAGAGACAACGCACCGATGATAACTGGCTTCCACCCTTCTCGGGCATCCAATATAGATATGAAGGTCTGAACGATAAGGCATAAGCTGACCATAAAGAGTCCATTGGTCAGCATGGAAGGGAAGACAAACCCTTCCGGTTGCCATACATCAATGGGCAATAGTCCACCCAATAAGTCCGAGATTGGGGCGGGTGCAGAATTGACGATGACTTGACCAAACGTATGCCAGACAATGAACCCAATGCCACCGCCAAAAATCGTCATGATGCATGCCAGTCGACGTACCTCGTCTTTCCAGCCAAGCTTCGCCGTTAAATTGAACAGTAATGCTACGAACAGGCCAGTGAAGAACAAACGACTAACATTGGATGCGGCAGGGATGCCCAAAGCCTTGGCAAGAAGACCGATCACAAAGAAGTAGAGATGAACGGTTAGGCCAGGTTGAGTGTCTGTTGTGAACCGATTATCCAAGAAGAAGTGCCCATTCATCGCTTGTCGCATCCAAGCGGAATAGACCATGTGGTCGTCAGTGCCAAAAGGGAACCCGACATACATCATTCCTTCAGGCGCGGATAACGTACCGATCGCAAATGGAATGGCAGCCAAGACTACTGCACAGGCAATGAGGATGAAGAGAAACTTATTGTCACTCCAATTCCGTGGTGTTACGGTGATGGTGGGTCTGCGATCTATACTCAAGTGAATCTGCCTAGCGTCCGGTCAATCTTTGGACGATCAAGATTATTGCGCCGATCCTGCGCGCGCGACGAGTCCAATAAGAAAAATGGTCGTCAGGTATTCCCAGACGACCTTCTTTCCTTCCTTAATCCGGATTAGTCCTTTGGAATCGGACGACCAAGGCTTTGATAGATTGAGATAATCTGATCGCTATCAGCTTTTGCTACCGGTTGCTTTGGATCGACCTTCAGGACTTCACGGTAGATGTGAAGGGCCTTGCGATACTTCACTTTGGAACCGAGCACTGGACTGAGCATCACTTCATGCCCGTAAAGCCCACCAATGTCCGTAAAGTTCTTCTGAGCTTTTTTGTCCTTGGGTGCTTTGGCAAGCTTGGCCTTGGCGGCGTTGTACTCTTTTTCAAGCTTGTCGAGCTTCGCCTTATCAGCAGCGGTTGGAGCTGCCTGCCCCATGCGTCCCATTGGTCCGCCCTGGGCAAAGGCAATGGAGAGGGAAGCTAGGACGATCAAGAGTATTGCTGGAATGGATCGGTACTTCATCGCTTCATTTTAGCCAGTCGGGACGGTGCTCGCTTCGTTGGACCAAGAAATTCCCTTAATTCTGTTTGGGCACGCTTAACTAGAATAAGAGCTTGGTCTTCGGGAATTCTCTCCATAGTTGCTGCAGCATCCAAGTGTGCTAACGCCGATTGCAAGGTGGCTGGAAGATGCCTGTCCCTTTCTGCTCTTGTAGCATCGCGAGGAAGTTTTAGGGCCAATCGAATATCATTATCAGCAGTCTTGGCAAGAGCCGCCAGTGTTGCTTGATTGGCACGAGCTCTTCCCAAAGTATCTCCAAGAGCATCGACCAGTTCACGTGAGCCCCTTTGAACGGGTCTGGTCTCCTCTCCTATTCCAAATCTACGACTCAATGTATAGGCAATCACAAGGCCTAAGAAAAGGAGTTGTTGCCAAGCAGCATTTGCCCAAGGCCCTATTGCTTCCATTAGACTCGGTTTACGAACGTTCCCGAAGCTAGCTTCTAGAAGAACAATTCGGGAACGAGGCGGAGCCATAGCTGCCACTAGTGAGACAAAGCATCTGGCGTTATCAGCCTTATCGATAAAGCGGTTGGTGACTCCGATTCCATCACGAACAACGATCAACTGTCCATTCTTCTTCTGTTGAATTCGGGCAAAGGCACTAGTTGGAGTTGTTAGGAGCGTTAGATTTCCATCATCAGAGTTATAGTTAAGTTGGTCAAGATCAGATGATTGGGAAACATGGTATTCAGTGCCCTTGATGGCATCCTTCACCACAGCTGGAGGACCAGCAGTCGCTTGTTTGGATGCCGTGTAATAGTCTTTATCAATCTTAAAGAGGATTCCCTTGTGGCCAACCTCAATCAAATTTTGAAAGTAGGACTGGAACATTTTTTCCTCAGACTTCACTTCAGTGAGAGCAATGGATTGATCTTTTGGTTTGGTCTTTCTCTCGAAAGCAATCGCCACATCGTTGGGTTGTAGTTTTGGCCTCTCTTGCCGATTAATTACTACCTGGTAACCAGCGTCCATCAAGACCTGCCTGAATGCGGAGAGCCCACTTGGCGAATAGGAGCTAGAATCTGGATTGGTTTCACTGTCTTGTTGCCCCATGCTTAACAGGGCAGCAGATAAGCCCAAGAGTCCAGTGAGGATCCAAGCTATGAGTGGGAGTCCTGTTCGTTTCATTTCGCTTCTCCCACCGAGGATTTGATTACTTCATAGATGGATCTGAATTCTTCGACATCGCTCATGCCACGGACCTGGAAACCGTACCAAACTTGATCGAACCTCTTGGTCGGTTCCCGAAAATCTAGTCCAGTAGGGAGATTCGGGCTGGCTTCGATGCGTCGCAAGTGCTCCCAGTTTGTTTGACCCCGTTCAAAACGAGCTATTCCGCTATCGTCAAACTTGAGTAGGCAAGCCAAATAGAGAGCACGAACAGCTTCTCGGAATTTGCCTTCAGCAACGAGTTTGTCCGCATATTCGAGCCACTCATCAAGCGTTCGGGCTGGTTCGTCCTCTTCCAGGACTGCTTTTGCTTTTCTTGTTAGGGCATTTCTCCAGTCTAGGAAGCGAAGAAGGTAGTACAGGAGGAATAGAACTGCTCCGATGAGGATCGCCCAGATGAAGTAGTACAAGACCTGTCCCAACGCGCCCAAGTCAGGCCCTCTCTGATTCTCCCTTTGTTTTTGATCAATGTTAATGTTCTTAAGGCGTTCAAGAGCTTGCCCTAGCCAGTTCTGCTTTCGGCTCACTCCTTGATCGGAATAGAGAGGAGATCTCTTGATCTTTCGTGCTGAGTCGGTTGCTCCTGGTGATGTCGAAGCGTTCTCGAACGAAGCCGCCATTGAGATCTCTTTGCGGAGTTCCTTGATGACCTGGGGGCGGCCGACTTTATTGGTTGTAGCGGTTTCAATTCTGTTACCCAATTCGTCGTTGCTGCCAACAGTGCTGTTTGACTGAAGAATTGAGAGAGCTTCGGCATCTGACTTGGCTTCTTTCAGACGCTTGTCAAGATTGGTATAGGGTCCTGCAATGGCCAACGACCCCAAGCAAACAGCACTAACGAACAGGATCAGGCGTTTTCTCATGGTCAATTTCAGAAGCCAGAATGTCGATATCAAAACCTTCAATCCGAATCTTGCGTTCGTAATAAACGATGGTGATCACGGATGCCCAGACTGGAATTAAGGTCCAAAGCGTTAGGAAGGTTGGAAGCAAATCCAAAAGTTTGGTTGACAGGGCCGTTAACGCGGTTGGTCCGAAAACGGATTCAATTCGTTCATGGGCTGAAACCAGTTCAACTGATACTCCCATTCCTATCTGCAGAACCATCAATAGGATTGCCAAGAGTACGTAAAGAGACCAGATTGTTCCGGTTCCACCAGGATGGTAGCCTGCACGCTTGAGTAGCTGTCGACTTCTCCTAACCGACTGACCCGCGGGACATTTCTCAAGAATGGCAACCGGAATCGATAGGGCGTCCCAAGCGATAAAGTAAAGGAATAGGACGATTCCAGCCAGCATAGCTGCGCCGCCGATAAAGACAAGTACGCCGGCCGTTATATCGCTGGAATCGGTCTTTTGGTTGACGTAACCTCCGAATCCAATGATCCCAGCTGACACGAGGATGCCAGATAAGGAAACAATCAGTTCCCTCAGGTTCAGCAGAAACAGTTTCGGTATGGCTTGGGTTGCCTGAGCAACTGCCGAATCCGCGTCTTGGGCCTCACCAATCATGTAGGAAGAAACCAACTGGACGACGATTGCCGAAGAGTAACTCATGCCAATGAGAAAGAGCGGGCCACCTACGAAAACGCCAAGAAGAAGCGTCCCAGCAAACTCACCAATCATTCGATTTGCTCCGGTATTCTCGGAGGAAGTGAAAACGTTTGGGAGAACAAATGTGTCTACAAAGGCTGAGGATGCAAGGCAAACCAGCGCTGGAATGATTGTCAGGCGAAGAAAGGTCAACCCCATCCGCTGATAAA
>Ga0164296_1001526_pt1 | contig 24395 bp, 14 predicted proteins | sample GEODES057metaG_FD_113533 | JGI IMG/M metagenome (GOLD analysis project Ga0164296, IMG submission 113533) | Dystrophic lake water microbial communities from Trout Bog Lake, Wisconsin, USA - GEODES057 metaG | ecosystem: Environmental > Aquatic > Freshwater > Lake | place: USA: Trout Bog Lake...
ACCGTAACTGCTTATCGGTGTTTTCGGCATTTTATCCAATAACTGTTTGATCTTAACACCACCTTGTTTGATCTGTTCTTTTACTTCCAAACTACTGAAATAGGCCAGAAAGTCCTGGTTGGTGAGGTCGCGACTAATACCATTACTTACAAAAATATCTTTCCAGCCATCGTTGTTAAAATCAAATGATAAAGCGCCCCAACTCCAGTCTGTAGCATTCACACCAGCAAAACCGGCTATTTCGCTAAATGTACCGTCGCCATTGTTCAATTGTAAACAGTTATTGGTAAACTGGTGATGAAAATCGCTTTTCAGCTTAGCGTTATAAACGTCGTAATCGTCAAATTTGGTGGTCGTCTTCAATCGTTGATCTCCTTCCGGAAGCATATCGGTAGTAAATACATCCAGGTAACCATCATTGTTAATGTCTACCATGTCTGATCCCATCGAAGCGTAACTCATATGCGCTATTGCCTGATCGCTGATCTCTTTAAACTTACCATTATGCTGGTTTTGGTATAAATAATCGTGTTCAAAAAAATCGTTTGACACGTACATATCATCCCAGCCGGTATTAAACATGTCGCCAGAAGTAACACCTAAACCAAAACCAATTTCGCTGCCATAAATATTAGCCTGCACGCTAACGTCTACAAAATGCCCGTGATGATCATTATGATACAGGCGGTCGCCATTTTGCGGGTCGCGGATATTACGTAAATTGGGGTTATAGCCAAAACTTTCAATAGAACGATAACTATTGTTCAGCACAAAACAATCCAGGTAGCCGTCATGATCGTAGTCGAAAAATATGGCCTGGGTCGACAATCCCTTGTCAGCCAAACCATATTGTGCGGCTTCTTCTTTAAAGGTCCCGTCTTTTTGATTGATATACAATTCATTTGCACGGTCGGCTCCACCAAGTCCGCCGCTATTACTAACGTAAATATCCAGCCAGCCATCGCCATTGATATCCACCATTGTTACTCCGGTATGCCAGCGATGCAGGCCTTTTAATCCGGCCTTTTCGGTAACATCTTCAAATTTCCAATTGCCTTTATTGATGTATAATTTGTTCTCGCCCTGGTTCGATGTAAAAAAAATATCCGGCCTACCATCATTATTAACATCGCCGATGGCCACGCCACCACCATTATAAAAGTTGCGGTAATTGAACACATTGAACTCACCATCATCAACAACCTTATTGTTAAAGTTTATACCGGTTTCTGAAGCGGGCATCAACTTAAAGAGCGTATCTTTTTGAACAGACACCTGGTTATTGTGGCAGGAAAAAGCAATAACGCAAAAAATAGCGCAAAGTAAAATTGATCGAAAACTTTGATTCATATTGGTGCAGCGAATATACAAAACAAAAAATGGAGTAGTAAATTAATACTACTCCATTGAATTATTTCAAATTAGAACCAATTAATAACCAGCGTTCTGGGTTAAGTGAGGGTTCTTTTGTAAAGCCTCAGTTGGGATTGGGAACAATTGTGTATGCGTATCAGCATCAACAGCTTTGAACTGTTTTTTATCACCAAAGTGACCGAAACGAAGCAAGTCTTCTCTTCTCCAACCTTCCCATGCAAATTCACGGGCTCTTTCATTTAAGATAGTGTCAAGAGCAAATGCAGCAGCAGTAAAGTTTGGCTGACCAGCACGTTGTCTTACCGGAGCGGTGTAGGTTAAAGCAGTAGCGATATCGCCTGTACGGGTCAGGATCTCAGCTTTCATCAGCAATACGTCCGAATAACGGAACAATGCAAAGTCAGCATCCTGGCTTTGATAGCCCGGTACCAATTGCCATTTTTGTTGACGAACACCATCATATTCAGTTGCAGTGTACAAGCTTGATACCTGTGGACGGAAGTTCAACACCAATGAGCTATCACTACCGCGGGTAGTTAACGGTGTAACACCGTCAGCAGCATATTGGATACCAAACTGCCAGCCAGCGCGACGGGTATCGGTAGCAGCAAATTTGCCAAAGTAATCGGCATTTGCGCAGAAACCGTTCCATGGACCACCTGTGCTACCCCAGTTGTATTTACCAGCCTGGTTGTAGTGGAAGGTCATCATCTGAAGCTGTAAACCTGGAGCATAGATGTGGTCATAAGGGATCACAAAGATGTTTTCAGTGTTACCTGAGTTATTGGTGCTCGAGAAGTTATCCAGGAAGTTACCCTGTAATTGGTAGCCACCTTTTTGGATAATAGAATCACAATAAGCTGAAGCAGCAAGGAAACCAGCGTTACCGGTTGATCCGGTGATCACATTCTGGTTCATATAAAGCTTAGCTAACAGGAAGTAAGCTCCCCACCTGTTTAAACGACCATACTGGCTAGCGTCAACATTAGGATTGCTTGCGCTTAATAAAGCACCATTGGTTTTCAACTCGCTAACTACGAAGTTAAATACGTCAGAAGCTTTGCTGGTAGTTACTGTAGTTGCATCCTGTGCAGTTGAAGTAAGCAAAGGCACGTTACCATAGTTGGTTACCAACAGATAGTAGAAATAAGCACGCAAAACTTTCAACTCAGCAATAGAATAAGCAGTAGCACTTGTTTGAGGTAAACCCTGGATCAACGATAATGTTACGTTGATAGAACCAATAGTGTTATAAGCATTATCCCATGCGCCGGAAATATTTCCGTGAGACGCAGTGTAAGTGTGCAACCACAATTGTTGCCAGATACCACCGTCGGCCCAGTCACCACCGATACGACCCGGTACTGAAAGTGCATCAGTAGTTTCTTCTGATGTAAGCAACATTGCATTGTTTGCCGTTAAACCTTGTAATTGGGTGTAGGTACCCAATACGATAGACTGAAGGTACCTGGTACTGTTACCAGCAGCATCCTTCGTTACGGACGCAACGGTTGGATTTAATGCCTTTTTACAGGAATAAAATCCTACTCCAACCAGAAGGGCCGCGATGATCAATAAATTTTTCTTTTTCATTATAATGTATTTTATAATTAATTATTTCAAGGTTAAATTCACGCCAAACGACAGCTGACGGGCACGTGGATATAGCGTTCTAACGTCGATACCAGTTTCACCACCAGCGGTAGTTAACTCAGGATCAAGGCCTTTATATGATGTGAAAGTATATAGGTTATTGCCTGATAAGTAGAAGTGCAATTTATCGATATACTTGTTATCAGCAATTTTCAGGCTGTAACCAGCTGAAATGTTCTGTATTTTCAGGAATGCAGTGCTTTGCAACCAGTAGTTTGATGGCTCAGAAGAGCTTTTGATACCGTAAGAAGTTGCATCGGCTAACACACCATAAGTACCTAACTTAGCCAAACTAGTATAGTCCATGTAGGTTTCGTTGAAACCATGGCTACCATATTGACCACGAGCGAAGATACTAAAATCCCACTGTTTGTAAGTCAAGCTTGATTGCAAACCGTAAGTGAATTTAGGATCTGTAGTATAGAATTTACGATCCTGTGTGCTACCGTCATCAGCGTAGTTCAACTTGCTAACGTCAGTAACTGCAGTACGTGAACCGTCAGCAGCATATTTCCAGAATTCCTGGTTTCCGTTTGCATCTAAACCTGCATAACCTGGCAGTAACAAAGTACCGATAGGATAACCTACTTTCAAATAACCGATCTGAGATATAGCACCGCTGATACCTAAACCTGAAGTAGAACCTACGTTAGCCTGAGTAACGTTCAGAGCGAATCCGTCGTAATTGCCTGACAGAGACACGATCTTGTTACGGTTAACGTTGATGTTACCACCTAATGTCCAGGTAAGATCAGAGTTGCTGATGATCTTGTAGTTCAAGCTGAAATCAAAACCTTTATTGCTCAACTTACCAACGTTCGCAAGGATAGTAGGTACAAAGAATGTACTACCAGTTGGAACTGTGTAAGGGTATAATAAGTGGTTAGTGATAGCGCTATAGATATCTAAGCTACCATTTAAACGACCATTGAATAAACCGAAGTCGATAGCAACGTTAGTAGTTGCTTTGGTTTCCCAAAGCAGATCAGGGTTTGCATTCTGAACCGGACCGCTCGCAGAAACGAACTGACCCAATGAACCGTTATAGTATAGGTTAGATAATGGACCAAACAAATTCTGAGAAGTATAACCTCCGATATTGCCCTGGTTACCGATGATACCGTAACCGCCACGCAGTTTCAAATTACTGATCCAGGTAACATCCTTCATGAAATCTTCACTGCTCACTACCCATGCAGCGTCAATTGAAGGGAACACACCAGATTGATTGTTGATACCTAATTTGTTCGACCAGTCATAACGTACGTTAGCAGTCAGGTAATATTTATCGCTCAGGTTGTATTCTGCTCTACCGAACCATGATTTCAATTCTGAACCACCAGCATCTGAACCAATATCTTTAGTAGAGATAGAGTTAGCAGAACCAAGGCTTTCCAGAGGAATATTGATGTCATTAAAATCGTGAGCTCCTACGCGGAAATTGCTATAAAGGAAGTTGTTGAATTCGTAACCACCCAATAAATTAAGTTTGCTCTTGCCGAAAGTACCTTTATAAGCTAAGGTAGCACCGTAAGTTTCATTGGTATAGTCAGATTCGCCTTTATCTACGTCACCGTGGTTTGAAAGCTGAGAAACGAAGCCAAACTGGTCACCAACAGCATTGATCAGGCTCTGACCATCAGGGCGCAAAGCAGTTGCAGGAGGATAATAGATATTGGTTACGTTAGTACCATGTGCAGCATTTGCGTATGGGCTGAAAGTTAAACCCGGAGCGATGGTGTAATCTAAACGCAAGTTACCGATCAAACGATCCTGAACACCGTTATCAACCAGGTAAAGTTCCTGAGGAACAGGGTTGGTTTCCTGAGTGTTGTTGATGAACTGGTAAAGTCCTGGGTTATTTGGATCAAATGGGCTCAATACTGATGGTACAGCAGCTGCGTTCAGCCAGATACCATTATCAATATAGTTAGAGTTTGATTGTGAACCTGTTGCATTTACAGTGATCAACAATTTGTCGTCCAATGCCTTCTGGTCGAAGTTAAAACGACCGTAAATGTCCTGGCGACCTGAGTTGTTAGCAATACCTTGTTGGTTGGTATAGTTAACTGAAGCACGGTAATGACTCTTGTCGGTACCACCACCTAAAGCAACGTTCTCGTTGTGGGTCAAACCAGTACGGGTTAATAATTTAAACCAGTCGGTATTAGCACCCTGATCGCTTGTTGAAGTTGTTCCGGAAGGCATTGAATGTCCGTAGAACGACTGGTAAGCAGAAAGATACTGAGTTCTGTTCATGAAATCAGGCAAACGCTCAGCAGATTCTGAAGCTACATAGCTATTAACAGCAACTTGTGTTTTACCGGCTTTACCAGTTTTGGTAGTTACCAGGATAACACCACCAGCAGCACGTGAACCGTAAATTGCAGCAGCAGAAGCGTCCTTTTCAACAACGAACGATTCGATATCAGCTGGAGCAACTGAACGGATATCAGCACCGGCAACACCGTCAATAACGTATAATGGATCGTTACCACCTGAGATAGAAGCGGTACCACGGATACGTACAACAGGGCTATTGTTAGGGTCACCGTCAGTAGTTGTAATAACAACACCTGAAGCCTGACCTTGCAATTGCTGCAATGGGTTGGTAGTAACACCCTGAACGAAATCGTCAGAGCTTACTTTAACCACAGCACCAGTAGCGTCTTTCTTACGTACTGTACCGTAACCAACCACCAATACTTCATTTAATGAGGTATTAGCAGTTTCGAGTGCAATGTTCAGCGGGCCGCCTGTTAAGGCAACATCCTTTGAGGTGTAACCTACAAAGGAAACTGTTAAAGTTTTAACTGAAGCAGGTACTGATAGTTTGAAGTTACCGTTGATGTCAGTAACTGTACCTACAGTTGTTCCTTTCGCAACAACGGAAACACCCGGTATGGATGAGCCATCTTTTGCGTCTGTTACTTTCCCGGTAACAACCGTATTCTGAGCCATCGCAGGGATAGCTAAGAACAGGGCCAGGATCAAGCAACTTACTTTGAGTAAATTTTTAAGGTGCATAAATTTTGGGTTGATTTTTAATTGGCTGAATAAATATTACTGTTTAGATAAAAAAATTAAAATGCTCTTTTAAGGTAAACCAACATTTCGCAGACACGCGCCCCTTCATCAGGCCATGGTCAGCGAAAACATCATTTACAGCGCGTATACTCCAGCCTGGTTAGTAGCTTTCGCAAACTTCTGCGGGAATAATTAATTCACCGGAGCGCTTCAATAAAAAAATCTGTATTGGTTTACAATTTATAGTGGATGTAATACTTTTTATTACTCCTCCACTTTACAAAGTAAGAGAGTCGTTGCAGAAATACCTAACCCTTTATTAAAAATATAAGGAAAAATGCATTTTTTAAAAATTAAATACCTGATATTCAATTGTTTAAAAAAATGATTATATTGAAAAATATAAGTCTAATTTAACCTTAATGAGTACTTTTTTAACACACTAAGCCTTTTTAAAAGGCTATAGCGCGCCGATTTCCGGGAACCATACCGGTTATGACTTGTTGAGCAGGTCAACTGCCTTGATATCCATTATCCGATGGTCGAACTGATCGCTCGGAACAATGGCTTTGGCTTTGATACGCATTTTATACACATAAATGGTATTGACCGAATATTCGAGAATATTAGCTATCGTCTCATTATCGGTGATACCCAGGCGCATCAGTGCAAAAATGCGCAGGTCGGTGTTCAATACTTCATGGTCTTTAGGCCATATCTGGTCTTCCTCCTTAAATAAGGCATTAAATGATGAAATGAAGTTGGGGAATATTTTAAGAAAAACGTGATCGAAGGTATAAAACAAGGTTTCACGCTCTTTTTTGATATTGATCTCATTGACGGAAGCCAGTACATCATCGTATTTCTTCGTGGTGATCTTACGCTCGACACTCCTTTTCAGCTTTTCAAGTTTGAGTATATAACCCGAGATCAGGTTAAAGAAATAGCCTATATACTCTTCCTTGATATGGGTGTCTTCAGAAAGTTTCCCATTGATCTTTTCGAGCAGGATATTTTTTTCCTCGATGATCTTCTCTTTGGCCTTAAGCCGCCTGAACTGGTAAAAAACGATGAATAAGATGGAAGATATAATAATAGCTACAACAGTGATCGAAACAAAATAGGCCAAAAACCGATCCTTTTCCTTTTCGGTAAGTATATTTTTCTGGGCCGATACGATCGGCAATACCGCCCCTATCTTTACCTTCCGTAACCGGGCACCGTAAAACTGGGCATCGTCCATCGCCTGGCTGATGAAAGTATAGGCGTTGGCGATATCGCCACCCAAATAAAGCTCCCAACCCAATTTAAATATTGCCGTCGTTTCTTTGGTCGACGACCTGATATCATTGATGGCCCCCTCGGCCATTAAAAATTCGCGGTCCGATTCCTGGTACGGGCCGGTATAAAAAGAACTGAGACCGGTAGCAACCATTGCGCGATGGTGTTCAGAAAGGTTATAATGGAGCAGCAAGTCGACGTATTCTGGTGAAGGTGTCTGCAAATGACCAGCTATGACCCGTGAATTTCCCTGAAAATAAAGTCTGTCGAATGAACCCGGCGGGGAAAGCAGGATAGCGGAATCAACATATTTGATCGCCTCGCTCTGATCGTAAACCGCATAGGCTTTATCGCCGTTGTATTCTGCCAGATCAGCATATGCTCTTGATTTTGTTGAATAGTAATCGAGCCTGGCTTCATTACTCAATACATGGGTATCGATCTGGTTCAGGCATTCAAATGTTTCCTTGAACATCCCTGCCGAAAGCAGAATAAATGCCAGTTTGATCTTTGTTTCGTATACCCGTGATAAATTATTATTTTGAAGGGCAAGGCTCAGCAATTTTTGAGTAAAAACATAAGCTGAATCAAATTGGTATACCTTGTATTCCTCGTATAGTTGACCGCAGATGTCGTATTGTAAATTATAATTGGCGGGTGGTGTTGCGGCGAGTTTATCTTTTAGTTTCCTTATACGCGATTCCTTCCTGTCGTCATAAACCTTTCGATTGGCCAGCTCCTTTTTTAAAACCGCCATAATGCTATCTACTCTTGCCTGTGGAACAGATGCAACTGCAGCATGCGCGAAAAAAACCAACAACAAGGCAGGTAGAAATATTCTCTTCATAAAATTGGTTTACAAGTAGGACTACTAAGCTATCGTTTAAAAATAATATTAAAAAACGATTTTACGCTTATTTTAAGCAGAACATTGTGCTAATTAATTAACAAATAAACCAATAAATTTAATGATCAGAGTGTATCGATATGGTAGTGGTTGAGCAAATTGAGCAATACGCCGTTTGTCCAGCCGAAACCATCCTGAAGCGGATACTCGCCACCGCCGGCTTTAACGTCAGTATCAATAACGTTATATTTCTCCATTAATTTACCTGTTGCATTGAATACACCAATATTAGTGCGCACCCAATTTTCGGCAATTGATCGGGCCAGTGTAAAATCGCCATATTTATTCAGGCCGTCGATGGCCATGTATTGCAATGGAGCCCAGGCATTTGGACTATCCCATTGTTGTCCCGAACGCTCGATCGTAGTAACCAGACCACCCGATTTAAAAAATTTGGATTTGATGGTGGCAGCCAGACTTGTTGCTTGTTTTGTTGTGGCAATTTTAAATTCCAACGGAAATACGCCCGCCAATGAAATATGGGTGGTGGTATGCTTTTCTTTCCAGTTATAGTCCATAAACCAGCCTTGTTTTGGGCTCCAGCAATACTTTTGGATGGCTATTTTACGCTGCTGTGCTTTGTTATAGTAATATTTATATTTGGCTTCATTCCCTTGTACGCTGTACGATTTGGCAACATCAAGTTCAAGGTGATATAGCAGGCAATTTAAATCGATAGGGATAATATTGGTGGTTTGGATCGTTTCCAGTTTACCGGTTGTGTCCATCCAGCGGGTACTGAAATCCCAGCCCGATTCGGCAGCTGCGCGAATGTTGCGGTAAAAATCGCCCGGTTTTTGTTTGGTGTCTTTGGCTGCCGTAACGTCTTTTTTATACGATTCTTCCCGCGGCTGGTCCGATTCGTCCCAGTAACGGTTCAATATTTCACCATCCTGAAGGCGCACTGAATTCCTGAAGGCCTGTCCCGGTGCTAATTTTTCAGCACCCTTAATCCAGAATGCATATTCCTTTAACAATTCCTTTTGGTATTTGGTATACACCTGAGCACCCTCATCTTTTGCCAGGATATCGATCATCATTGAAAAGAAAGGTGGTTGTGAACGCGTCAGGTAATAGGTACGGATGCCATTGGGGATGAAACCATAAGTATCCAGCAAATAAGCAAAGTTGCCGATCATATCCTGGATGATCTTTGTTTTATGACTTTCCTGCAATCCAAGCATCGTAAAATAAGAGTCCCAATAATAGGTTTCACGAAATCGGCCCCCAGGTACTACGAAATCATTGGGCACTGGCAGTAAGGAGGAGTATTGGGAAACCGACTGGTGTTTACGGTACAGTACCTGCCATAAGGTATCAATATGTTTGCGGATCCCGGCTTGTATATCACTCTGAAATCCATCATTATGGGTACCGGGCATCACAAAATTATCGTTGACAAATTGTTTAAGGTCGAAACCCGGCTTGTCTTTTTGCTCGTTGTAATCTTTGACGATCAATGCAGGATCGCGATTGGCGGTTGCATCCACGAAGGTTTTATTATCCGGAAAGATATCTGAAAGCTGCACTGCTTCAAACAAGCCCGGAAATAACTGGCGTGGCGATTTAAGCTGAGCGTTGGCATCAGTCTGGACAAAAAGAAAACACAAAGCAAAAAATAAATTTCTGAGCATGCGGGTCATAATTAGGTGGCAGGGATTTCGGATAAAAATAGGGGCTTTGCAAAAAAAGCGGGTGTTTATTGCAGTACCGGTACAAATTTTATAATAAAAATCGATAATATTTTTTTACAAATTGTTGTTTTACAGTAAGATACAAATAAGATGCTTTGAAAAAATATACGCGACAATGGGCCCTTTGCAGGTATCAGGTAAATCTTTGCAGGCTAATTAGTGCTGGCGAGGCAGGTTTGTTGTTCCAACTATCGGCAATAACCATTGCGGCGCCTATTGCTGATGCCTGTGCTACAGACGCTGCAAAAACTTCAACCTCAGGGAATTTCTCCGCCAGCAAATGCATATAAATATCATTATTGCTGAAACCGCCATCTACATAAAGTTTCTTCACCTGCTTTTCTTTCAAAACCAGTTGGGTAGATCTGCACTGCTGATGAACCAGATCAATGATCAACTGGTGATAGGCGACCTTCGGATCTGAAAATTCGATCAGGGACCGTTTTTCAAAGCCTGAGCCTTTGGTCAGGTCGTCTGGAGCTACGTCCTGGTTGATATTTTTTATAAGCCATTCATGTAATACTGCATCATATTTTAGTCGGCTCAATTCATCTGCCTGCCAGTTAAAATGAGCAGCTATACGTTTCACCTGCTCCTCATGCTCGTAGCCCGAAAACAAACGTGAAGCTTTTACCGGTTTGCCGGTATACTGCAGGTAACAAAGACAATCCTGGGCCAATTCGGCTGAGGTTAGCGGACTATGATCAAAGGGATTGAGGCTGATACACCAGGTGCCGGTAGACAAAAGTAAAAAAGGCTCCTGATTAGCCACCAGATAAGGTATCAGTGCCGCCGAACTATCATGCAAACCGATACCGACAGCGGTTTGTTGCAATTGAAAGGCGCTTTGTGCCGATACCAGCGGCGGAAACTTCGTATCAAGTCCTTCCTGCCTGAGCCAACGATGGTAATCGTGCTTTTGAAAATCCCACATGGCGGTATGGCAACCAATACTGGTAATTTCATTTACGTACTGGCCCGAAATCAAAGCGCTTAAATATTGTGGCAGATGCAGGGCGTATTTCATTTTTTGAAATATAGCCGGCTGTTCTTTCTTCAACCTGTATAACTGTAATCCTGAGTTAAGGTTTCCTAAAGCCGGCGAGGCGGTTTCAATTGAAAATGCCTCTTTGCCGCCGTATTTTTTATATAATTCATCTGCTAAATATTCGGGGAAGGGTTTCAGGTAATTATATAATGGTGTAAGGGGCTCAGCATTTTGGTCGATATAAACCAGACTGGCTCCGTATGCCGAGAAATTAACTGCTTTGATCTCGTATTCCTGCCGGGCTTGCAGCTCTCTGAACCGATCGGTTACCCACAGGCTCAGGCGATTGATATCTTCGCAGGGAAAACCATCCTCATCAACGGTTTCTTCAAAGCGTTCAACTATTTCATCGACAATATGGTAATCCTCATCAAAAAGAAACAGCTTTTTGTTGGTCTTACCTATATCGAATATGGCTGCAACGGCTTTCATTCAAATGATCAAAGGCCGGTAGCAACCGTTTTTGCACCACGACGGCCAATTAAAGATTTACGCACCTCCGATGTTCTGAATAAACCGATCGGATCAAGCGCCCCACCCGCAATTAGCCGGGCTTCGGCTACCAATGGGCGTACGTCTGTCCGAAATGCTTGCTGTAGTATTTCCTGGCATTTCACCACGTCATTTTGTTCTTGTGCCTGCACCAATGCATGGCGGTCGACTACCAACGCCTGGGCGTAGGCGATCATGATGGCTTCAACCGATTGCAGGAGGTCCTCCAAAGGATCCTTCAGGTTATGCGAAGCATCGATCATCCAGCCCAGGCCGGTTGCATGATCGAGTCCACGTGCGTCCATGCCTTCCACCAGTTCATTAAATATGAGGAATAATTGGTAGGGTTTGATGCTGCCCGCTGTCAGATCGTCATCCGCATATTTTGAATCGTTGAAATGGAAGCCACCTAATTTGCCTTCCATCAGTAACAAAGCTACGATCTGCTCGATATTGGCATTGGCCAGGTGGTGCCCCAGGTCGACCAGCGTATAGGCTTGCGGACCTAATTTATTAGCAAGCGTAAATGATTGCCCCCAATCGCCGACCGTAGTCGAATAAAATGATGGCTCGAAAGCCTTATACTCGATCAATAAGTTCCAGTCGGCCGGTAATGCCCTATATATTTCCTTCAAACTTTCCAGAGTGCGCTGGAATGCTTTCCTGAAATTTAATTGTCCGGGGAAACTTGAGCCATCAGCCAACCAAACGGTTAGTGCCTTTGAACCGAGTTCGACGCCATGCCTGATGACTTCTATATTATGTTCGATCGCCTGCTGCCGCACTTTGGCATCGACGTGATGCAGCGACCCAAACTTATAGCTCAACGCCTGCCCGGGCTGATCCTGGAAGGTATTGGAGTTCACGGCATCAAATTTGAGCTGATACTGGGCAGCCAGTGATTTGATATCCGCATAATTCTCCGGGATATCCCAGGGAATATGCAGGGATATAGCACCGCTGGATCGGTTCAATGCATGCAGGAGGCCCACATCTTCTATTTTCTCTTCCAGGTTGCGTGGCTCCCCTCCCCCGCTGAAACGACCAAAACGCGTGCCTCCTGTACCCAGTGCCCAGCTTGGAATGGCAATATTAAAGGCTGCAAGCTTTTGTATGATGGCGTCGGCATCGGCCAGGTCGGCTTTTATAAAATCCAGTTTCCGGCGATGCACTGTAGCTTGCTGCTCGTTATGATCTTCAATTAGTTTCGCATTTATTGGCATAATATTCAGTTTGATCAAATGGTCAGGGTAGATAAAAAACTTCTTTCAGAGGAATATTCAGCGGAGATCGGTCAGGATTGGTTTCCATGATATCGCTCATATAAGCCCACCACTTTTGCATAATGGTCTGGGCGGGCAAACTATCCAGTGCACTCTTGTTTTCAACCTTCAAAAAACCGAACAGAATCCCGCTTTCTTCCTCCAAAAAGATCGAATAGTCTGAAATTCCCGTTTGTTTAAGCAATGCGGCAAGCTCGGGCCAAAGCTCGTCGTGGCGTTTTTTGTATTCCGCTTCAAAACCGGGTAGTAATTTCATTTTAAATGCTACGCGTTCCATCTGGTCAAATTTTTATTATCGCACAAACGCCGCAGCCAATCCACCGTCTACATTGAGCACATTTCCTGTCGACTTGTTCAACAAGCCTCCAACCAGTGCAAAACAGGCATTGGCAATATCGTCGGGTAAAATAATTTCATTTAACAGCGTACGTTTGGCATAATAGGCCGGTAATTCCTCAACAGTAATGCCGTAGGCTTTGGCACGTCCTTCGGCCCAGCCACCGGCCCATATATTGCTATCGCTGATCACTGCATCAGGGTTCACTGTATTTACGCGGATCTTATCGCCACCTAATTCTGCTGCATTCAAACGGCTTAAATGCAACTGCGCTGCCTTCGCGCTACCGTAACCGGCATTATTTGGACCGGATACCAGCGCATTTTTACTCACGATATTGATCACATCACCACCTATATCCTGTTTCTTCATTATCGCCACAGCTGCCTGTGTCACCAAAAACTGCCCTTTTACCAATACATCATACAGTATATCCCAATCCTTTTCAGTATGGTCGGCAATTGATTTTGATATCGATAAACCAGCATTGTTCACCACAATATCTATCCCACCAAAAGCCAGGGCAGCTGCCTCAAATGCCTCGCTGATCTGGGCACCATTCGTCACATCCAAAACCACCGAAGTGAAAGCATCCTGCCCGAATTTGCTCTTAAACTCTGCGGCTGCCCCCTGCAGGCGTTCGGCATTCATATCATTGAGTACCACAATTGCACCTTCCTCAGCAAATTTTTTGGCGATGGCCTTGCCTATACCGCCTGCACTACCCGTTATTAATGCAATTCTGCCGGAAAGAGGCTTTGCCTTCGGCATACGCTGCAACTTGGCTTCTTCCAATAACCAATATTCGATATCAAAGGCTTCCTGGCGCGGCAAGGAGGTGTACGACGAAATGGCTTCGGCGCCCTTCATCACATTGATGGCATTGGTATAAAACTCGGCTGCTACACGGGCTGTTTGTTTGTCTTTCGAGAACGAGAACAAGCCCACACCGGGGTAAAGTATGATCACCGGATTAGCATCACGTATCGGCGGACTATTTGGGTGCTTACAATTCTCGTAATATTCAGCATATAATTTCCGGTAGGCTTCAAAGGCTGGCGCCAGGCGCTCTTTGATCGCTGTCGTATCGGAAAGATCCTCAGCGGGCTCCAGATCGAGTACCAGTGGACTGATCTTGGTCCTTAAAAAATGGTCCGGACAGCTTGTGCCCATTGGTGCCAGGCGCTGCAGATCATTGGAGTTGATGAATTCCAATACCCGCGCATCATCGGTAAAATGGCCGATCATATGCCGCTCGCTCGAGCAAAAGCCCCTTAGTAGTGGTGCAATAGCAGCGGCCTGTTGCTTACGCGCTGCTTCATCCAGTCCACTGATCTTTTGCCCACCAAAGGCCGGCCCATTATTGGCATAATTATCTTCCAGAAATTGTGCACATTTCTCGATCACTTCCAGCGTATTCACATAGCTTTCGTAAGCAGTATCGCCCCAGGTGAACAATCCATGCGAACCGAGCATGATGCCAATGATACCGGGGTTTTCGTCGAGGCACTGCTTTAGTTTCAATCCCAGGTCAAAACCCGGGCGCTGCCAGTCTACCCAACCTATTTTGCCGCCGAAAAGTTCACGAGTAATTTGCTTGCCATCCTTAGCAGCAGCTATGGCTATAGCAGCATCGGGATGCAGGTGGTCTATATGTTTAAAGGGTAAAAAGCCATGAAGCGGTGTGTCAATTGATGGCGCTTTTGAATCCAGGTCGTAGATACAATGGTTAAACAAAGCCACCATTTCATCTTCAAATTGCAGGCCGCGATAAATCGATTGCAAACTGCGCAAACGATCAGTATAGAGCGCAGCAAGTCCGCTTTTTTTCAAGGTCCCCAGATCTCCACCCGATCCTTTGATCCACATTACTTCAACTTCTTTGCCGGTTAAGGGGTCGGGACCGAGTAGTTTGCAGGACGTATTTCCGCCTCCATAATTGGTCAGCCGCAGATCCGCTCCCAATAAATTTGAGCGATAGATCAATAAGGCAACTTCGTCGCCAGCCAGCTCGGCTGCTTTTTTTTCGTCCCACAAATAGCTTACGTGCCGGAAGGTCATTTTAATGAGTGAGTTAGTGAATGAGTGAATGAGTGATTTTAATACTATTTATTCATCTTTCGGTCCTGATAGCTATCGGCATACGGACTAAATTAAATGCTATTTGATCGAATTGCCGTATCCCACGATCAAAACTGAGACAATGTTGGTTAGTATTCCTGCTAATACTGTAAACAGTGCTTTTCGGCTTACGCCCTTCCATTCTTTTAGTGCCAGGCCCCAAATATTGGCGGTCAGGATGATAAAAGCCATATGCAATATCCAACTGCTGGCGCCATTACCCAGCCTGCTTTCGCCCATACCATAAAAAAAGAACTGCAGAAACCAGGTTGTACCAGCCAATGCCGAAAACAAGTAATTTGCTTTTAAGGGCGTCTTCTTATCGGTATAGTTTCCAAAAGTACGATTACGGGCATTGAGTATCATACACCAAATAAAATTGGTGGTTAAGCCCCCCCAAAGGAGTACGATATAGGTAACGTTATTGCGAAATAAAAACTCGCCCTGCCCGGGATGGGCGGCCTTCCAAATATCTCCGGCTGTATGTGCCATTGACGAACCGGCATCAAGCCCGAACGCGAAACAGGCACTTAAAACACCGCTTACGATCGATACAAACAGCCCCAAACCAAATTTGTATTCGGCATTATTTGATTTAACGTCGCTTTTTGAAAGATCGCGCTCCTTAAGTGTGCCAGCGCGGCCACAAATAACGATCCCCAAAACACAGATCGCTATACCAAACAACACCCATTGCCCCCAGTGGGTATGCAATAGTGTATTGAAACTATCCTTGCCTGGTGTTGGATTAAAATTATAGTAAAACGAAGGAATCAAGGCCCCAAAAACCGAACACAGGCCCAGAATGATGGTACTACCCAATGATACACCCAGATAGCGTACGCCCAGACCGTAGGTTAATCCCCCAATGCCCCAAAGCACTCCAAAAAGAAAAGTATAAAACAATATACTGCCACCGGTTTGTTGAATGATATGCATAAATCCGGGAATGGTGAGCCATGCTGCAACAAAAGGGGCCAGAAGCCATGAAAATATACCTCCGGTGATCCAGAAGCTTTCCCATGCCCAGCCTTTTACCTTTTTATAGGGAATGTAAAAACTGCCGGACGCGAAGCCGCCGATAAAGTGAAAAATAACGCCAAACAGGGCCTGCATGTCAAAATGGTTTTAATTGGTTTACGCGATAGCGGAACTAAAAGGCTAATTTAACTTTCCAACTGAAAGAAGGCTAAGAAAAATGAAGATATTTTGTGATGGCCGGTTTCTTTTGTTACGCTATTTTGATATTTTGAATTGATACATTTGACATTTAAGCTTTATGATGACGAACCGTAAAAATAAAAGCCGGCTGATCGGTCACTGTAGTATTTTGCTCTTCTGCTGCTTTGCGGCCGCCCGCGTACAGGGGCAAATAGCGGGCGACTGGCTGATAAAGCCCATCAAAGACAGGGCTCAGGTTATTATAACAGGCGATAAGAAAAATATTACTCTAAACAATGGCCTGGTAAAGCGGGTATTCCGGATACAGCCCAATGTGGCTTGTATCGACTATGAGAATCTATCCAACGGGCAGCAATTGCTCAGGGCGATCAAACCAGAAGCAAGTGTGACGATAGATGGCCGGGTGTACAACATTGGCGGGCTTTACGGCCAAACCGAAAATGCCTACCTGCAAGCGGATTCCGTCGACAGGTATCAGGCCCATGAGCAAGATTTTTATTTTTCAGGCTATAAGATAACTGATCTGCAAGCCTATATCGCCTGGAAGCCTGCGACATGGGCTATGAACGACAAACAACCTACAGGGAAAACACTGACTTTTATCTATCATTCTCACCTTTCGATTTTAAAAGATATCGGCGTGCTGGTTAACTACGAATTGTATGACGGAATACCCTTGATCGTTAAATCGATATCTGTTCAAAACAGTTCGGGACACAGCATCAAACTCGGCCGGACAACCAACGAAATATTAGCCCTGGTAGAGGAAGAAAGTGCCGTAGTGGGATCGCCCGAACAAATGAAAAAACAGCACGGCATTTATGTGGAAACCAATTATGCTTTCAATAATGCGATGCGCTACGACCTGAGCGATCAAACCACTCACTGGCTGGCCGACAGTGCCTATACCTCGCAGGTAAACTACAACTACCAAACACCCTGCCTGCTGCAGATCTATCCCGAAAAAGTGACCTGTGTTGTTTTGAACCCGGGTGAGGTTTTCAAATCGGTGCGTAGCTATGAATTGCTGATGGATAGTTATGATCGGGAGCGGCGCGGACTGGCTATTCGGCGCATGTACCGCACGGTTGCACCCTGGACCACCGAAAACCCCATTTTCATGCATTTGGTCAGCAAAACTGACGATGAAGTTTATAATGCCATTGACCAATGTGCTGCTACCGGCTATGAAGCCCTGATATTAAGTTTTGGCAGCAATTGTGATATGGAAGATACAACAGCGCAAAATATTGCACGTTGGAAAAATATCACGGCTTATGCGCATGCAAAGGGCATAAAAATTGGTGGATATTCTCTGTTCAGCTCGCGCCGGATAAGCGATGAGGATGATGTCATCGACCCTAAAACCGGGAAGCCTGATGCGGCAGCATTTTTTGGCAATGCGCCATGCCTCGGTAGTAAATGGGGTTTGGCCTATATCGCAAAACTAAAGCGGTTTATAGCTGGTACTGGGTTTGATCTATTCGAAAATGATGGTCCTTATCCCGGCGATGTTTGCGCCAGCACAGTTCACCCTGGCCACCTGGGTCTCGAAGATAGCCAATGGAAACAAATGGAATTGCAGAAAAACCTTTACCACTGGTGCAGCGAGCATGGGGTTTATGTGAATGCGCCCGACTGGTATTTTCTTGATGGCAGTAACAAAATTGGTATTGGCTACCGCGAAGTAAATTTCTCGTTGCCCCGACAGGACCAGAAGATACTTAACCGCCAAAATATTTATGACGGCCTGTGGGAGAAGACACCATCCATGAGCTGGGGATTTGTACCACTGACCAAATACCAGGGCGGTGGCGCCGAGGCGGTTTTGGAACCGCTGGCCGACCATCTGCAGGGTTACATTCAGTTAATGATGCAATATTATGGCGCCGGTGTACAGGCTTGTTACCGCGGTCCCCGCTTGTATGACACTGAAAAAACGAAGACCGAGGTAAAGAAAGTGATCAGCTGGTATAAAAAATACCGAATGGTACTAAATTCGGATGTGATCCATTTACGGCGTGCCGATGGACGTGATTGGGACGGGCTGATGCACGTAAATCCATCATTAAAAACTAAAGGTCTGATCATGCTCTATAATCCGCTACCGGAAAAAATAAGCCGAACCATTAAATTGCCATTATACTATACAGGGCTTAGTCATAAAGCCAGGATCAGAGAAAAGGAAGGTGTCGCAAGCGAGCAGATATTGGGGCGGGATTACGCCGTAAAGCTTCATTTTACGCTGCAGCCAGGTGCATATACCTGGTTTGTGATCGAATAATTTAGGGAGGCGAAGTCGCCTTACAAGCCAGTGGTTCAATACTGGTTTGTTAACCAATGGGTTTGCTTCAGGTTACTCTACCCAGACCGTAATTTTCCTGCTGGCAGTATCTTCAATAAAAAAGATACGTCCGGCGGGTAATTGATACAGCCTCATGATATTGAGCCCGGTTTTAAAAGCATCAAGGATACTTTTTCTACGCAAAGGTTTGGTCGATAAATCCCTGAGCTCAGCGGCCATGCTCCAGGGGCATAAAGCCCGGGCATCCGCTACGCGCGGCTTAAGGTCTTCCAATGGCGGAAACAGATCCATCCATACCGACCGGGGCTCATAAGCAGCTTCGCAAATATCGCCATACGCAGTTGGCGTATTTAACGGATCGGCAATCAGCATTTGATCTCTCATGATACGTTTTTGTTATCTAAACGTATTTTTGACTCCCCTTGTTAACATTTGTTTAACTAAAGTTACTAACGGTTAAAGAGTTATTAACATTGGTTATCCCGATAGCTATTGGGATAGTTGTATTGGTTGTATTAGTTTTATTAGTTGTATTGGTTGTCCCGATAGCTATCGGGATGGTTGTATTAGTTGTATTAGTTGTCCCGATAGCTATCGGGATGGTTGTATTAGTTTACCGATGAAAAATGACAAATGCCCAATGACCAATGACCAATGACCAATGACCAATGACCAATGCCCAATAACTACAACACCGCCTTACCCACAGTATAGAACATAGCAATGGCAGCGGCGCCCATGGCGATAAAAGTTACCCAGAGGATTATTTTTGATAAGGTTCCGCTTTTATATTCGCCCATGATCTCGTCGCTGGCAGATATTTTGATGATGAGGAACAGTAAGGGAACAGCCGCAACACCGTTGAGTACTGCAGCATAAACCAGCGCTTTAACCGGATCGACACCAATAAAATTGATGATCAGGCCTACGAGGGTGGCAATGATGATCACTCCGTAAAAGCCCTGGGCGCGTTTGAGTTTTAAATTAAGGCCCGATTTCCAGTTTACTGCTTCCGAAACTGCATATGCTGCCGAACCCGACAAAACAGGCACGGCCAACAAGCCCAGTCCGATAATGCCGACTGAAAATATCAGCTTCGAAAGATAACCGGCATTCGGAAAGGAATGGACCAGAGGTTCCAGCGCCTTTGCCGCGTCTGCAGCCGTATTGATATCCTTTACCCCGCTTTGATGGAGCACGGCTGCACCTACGAGAATGATACACCAGGTTGTGATCTCGGAGATGATCATTCCGGTATTATTATCGAACCGCATGGCGCGGATATTAGCGAGGTGTATTATTGGCTTACCGTCTTTTATTGTACCTTTTTCTTTAGCCTCCTCAACCTCCTGCGAGGCTTCCCAAAAAAACATATATGGCGAAATGGTTGTACCTAATACCCCGGTAATAATAAAAAGAAAAGCAAAACTAAATTCAAAATTGGGCACGACACTGGTTTTTAACACCATTAACCAGGGTTGTTTAACAATAAATGCCGTTATCGGATAGGCCAGCAGTGCCAGTGACAGCCACTTTAGTATCCGCGAATAGAATTTATAGTTGGTAAAAATTTCAAGCAGCAGCATCAATACGGTAAAAACCAGCATCAACACCACAAAATTAACAGGCACCAACAAGCGGGCCGCTGCCGCCATAGCACCTATATCGGCTCCTATATTGATGGTATTGGCAATTACCACCAGCGCCACAACACTGTATAATACTTTTTTGCTGTAATACTGTTTAACAACCGCAGCAATGCCTTTACCAGTTACCATCCCAATGCGTGCACAGGCTTCCTGCACACCCATCATTAATGGCAACATGTAAAGGGCAGTCCACAATTGCCCGTACCCAAACTGTGCACCGGTTTGCGAGTAGGTGGCAATGCCTGAAGGGTCATCGTCGGCGGCACCGGTTACAAGGCCGGGGCCCAGCAAACTAAAAAAGCGCCAGAATTTTCGCTTACGCGATTTTGAAGGGTCGATCGGAACCATAGGAGTTTGCATGATAAAGATAACATGATTTCGTTAAGCTAACAGGTTTCGGCGAATTTTGTTGCAGGATAAAAAACTACCACAAAACAAATCTTTCAGGCTCTTTGCAGGCTAAAACAATAAAGGCTTCCTCAAAGAGGAAGCCTTTATAACAAGCAAAGCAAAAAGCATTAAAGCTTTAATGGCGTATTACTGTAAACATGATATTCACCTGGGGCGAGTGTTGTTTGGTAAGCCGTATTTGTTACGTTGATACTGTTACCGGTAAGATTATCGTACCATGTGCCTGTAACAGGAAAATTGATCGTTACTGAACTTGGTATAACATCAAAATTACCCACTACCTCAACATACGTTCCATCTGTACCTTTAAGTTGAATGAACTTGTAAGCGCCTGACAGATTGTAGGTATAAGTAGTAGTATTGAACACCGGATTATTGATTTTATACCTGATCATATCTGAGTAAACCTGGTAAAGGTGATGTCTGTTAGGATCACTCATATATTCCCAGTGTGGTGGCTTATCGCCCAGTCGGCCGCCGGTGCCAGCGTCGTTGATACTGATATCATACCCCCGCTCGCCAAATTGCCAGAGCATTTTAGGCCCGGGTGACGAAAACATAAATGCAGCTCCCATTTCGCAACGCTGTAATCCGGTAGCCAGATTTTTGATATTATATGAGCCATTGCTATTGCCATATTGTTCGTTCTTAAACTGCAGCCGTTCCTGATCGTGACTCTCAAAATAACAAACATTACCGGTTGGTGTGTTAAATCCCCAGGAATCGTAAAATAAGCCCGACAGGTCCCATGAACCGCCCGAATCGTTATAGCTCAATTCGGCCTGTTCGGCATTCCCGCTTAAGTCGCCCCACATCATCATACCCTGAGTAGCCAATACTGCCTCTTCCTGGTTTACGGCAAAATATTCCAGGATGGTATAAAAACTGGGATCGAGGCCCTTCATATAATTGTTATACATTTCCCAAAGCGCGATCCGGCTTTGATCATAGGCTGCCCATGCAGCCTCGCTATTGCCCGAATTTACCTGGGTATAGCCTTTGGCTTCATCAAAACGATAACCATCGATATGGTATTCCTGCATCCAGTATTTCATCACATTTTCAGTAAAATTCTGGGTGGCTTTGCTCTGATGATTCAACTGGTAACCCACCGCATCCGGGTGCATATTGGTTTGATCGAACCAGGGGCTATTGGCCGCAGGCTGATTATTGGCTGCATCCCAGTACATCTGTACCAGCGGCGAGGATCCAAACTGATCTTCCAGCACGATGTCCTGTATAACTGCAATCCCTTTGGCATGGCATGCATCAATAAAGGTTTTATAATCATTCGGCGTGCCATAATATTTATCCAGCGCCAACATAAAATTGGAATTGTAACCCCATGAATCATTGCCTTCAAATTCATTTACCGGCATCAGCTCGATAGCATTACAACCCAGGTTTGCAATGTAATTAAGGGTATCAGTAAGCGTTTTGTAGCTATGGGTGCCCACAAAATCGCGTACAAGCAATTCATAAACCACCAGCTTTTTGGGGTCAGGTCGCTGAAAATTAGTTACCTGCCAGGTATACGAAGGTGCCCCATACCAAAATGTGCTTACTATACCGGTAGCACCAGCTGGGTAAGGTTTTAAATTAGGGTAAACTGTCGAAGGGATATACTGATCGTTTGAAGGATCTAATACCTTATGGGTATAAGGGTCTGCTACTTTAAGCGAGCCATCGATCAGGTACTGATAAGCGTATTCTTTTGTAGGATCAAGGTTATCGATCTCCACCCACCAGCGCGTACCATCAACGGAATTTTTCATTGCAGTAGGTTTCCAGCTGTTGAACTCACCTATAACGGCAACAGAATTTTTACCGGGCGCATAAAGGTTGAAAATTACCGAGGCACCGCCATTGATAAAGGTCACGCCATCGCTCGAACCACTAGGCGGGTCTACGCCATTTGGGTTTCCGGTAACGTTCCCGGAACCACCGGTGTTTTTAGGTGACTTGCTGCATGAAGAAAAAAATGCAAGCAGTACAACACTAAATATCAGGGGGAAAAATCTTTTGATCATAATTTTTGCAAAATTGGTTGTTAAAATTAAATGGTTTTTTTTGAAAAAACGACTGCCGGCCAGAAATAAACAGGATGAGCAGGTAATATTATTGATATCCTTACAACGTCAGGCTATAACACACCCTGCAACGAGGCTCATAACTCTCTTTTTCGCCTAACAAGACCGTCGAGCCCTCCGTTGCCAGGCGGTATGAATACAGAGCAGGATTACCACACCTGACGCAAACCGCATGTACTTTAGTGATCGATTCAGCAATTGCCATTAAGGCCGGTATCGGGCCAAAAGGCAAGCCACGGTAATCCATATCAAGTCCGGCTACTATTACTCTAACGCCACGGTTGGCCAGCATATTGCAAACATTGGGTAGTTCCTCGTCGAAAAATTGTGCCTCATCTATCCCAACTACCTGCACCTGGCTGCCCAGCAATAAAATGGAAGAAGAATGATCAACCGGAGTAGAATGAATATAATTGGCATTATGCGATACAACTGCAGAGTCATCGAAGCGGGTATCGGTGCGGGGTTTAAATATTTCCACACTTAATTTTGCTATTTGTGCCCTTCGAAGCCTGCGGATCAGCTCTTCTGTCTTGCCTGAAAACATCGAGCCGCAAATGACCTCGATACTGCCGACTAATTCGGTTACCCGTTTAAAAACTTCCTCGTGATAGAGCATTGCAAACTCGTTGTTAACCAGCAAATATCATAATTTAATCCTATTTTTGATATGATTTTCAATACGCCGCCATGAAACAACAAGAGGTTTATAAAAAGATAGGCACCATACTAAAGGAACTAAGTGAACAATACGAATACCTTGGAAATGCCGAAGAGCAGTTGAACGATCTTGAACTTGAATTATTTGTAGCGAATGCTCATTTCCTGGCCGATCATGCCGAAGTACTCCGAAAACTTAATCAACATTTCGAAGCACCAGCGATCGTTAAACAAGAGCCTGCAAGCAAACCGGAAGAAAAATTTTTTGAACCGGTAGTACAGCAAATTATCAATGAGCCCGCTGTAACCCCATTGCCGGAGGAAGCGCCGATTGTTTTTGAGTTTAGCCCTTCTCAATCAAGTGAATCAGTAACGGAGACACCCGAGGAGCCTGAGATCATTAAACATGAACTGGTGATCGATGAATCGGAGTTATGGGAAGATGACGAAAATACCGGTTTTGATATAGATGAGACGCCGGAGCATCTGCTGATCCCCGAAAAGCCAGCAGCACCAATCGCCGAAAAAATAGTTGAAAAAGCACCATCCCCGGTGGCAGAACCAACGACTCCGATACCTGCCGAAACTATAAAAACAAAAATACAAGCCGCCGGGCAGCCAAAAACAGAAACTACTGAGCCGCTAACCATTAACCAGATGATGGCAGCACAGCTTCAAAAAACAGGACGTTTATCTGAACAATTACATGCGCAGTCTATCAGCGACCTAAAGCAGGCGATCACCCTCAACGATAAATTATTATTCATCAAAGACCTTTTTAATGGCTATAGCCTGGCTTACAGTGAAGCGATCGATCTGCTGAATCGCTGCCATACGTTTGAGGAAGCTGAAGAATTCCTTAGGATCAACTACGCTGTCAA
>Ga0164296_1001527_pt1 | contig 24393 bp, 21 predicted proteins | sample GEODES057metaG_FD_113533 | JGI IMG/M metagenome (GOLD analysis project Ga0164296, IMG submission 113533) | Dystrophic lake water microbial communities from Trout Bog Lake, Wisconsin, USA - GEODES057 metaG | ecosystem: Environmental > Aquatic > Freshwater > Lake | place: USA: Trout Bog Lake...
GGCTATTAAATATTTTTATTAAAGAATTAACCAACTACTTTAAGATTCACAGGATCCCATTTAATCGCTCTTTCTTTAAAATAACTATCATTACATAGTAATGCAGGTGCAGCAGCACGATAACCAAACAATGCATCTTCGTGAGATATTGCACCTGTTCTAATACAAGTAAAGAAATGATTGAAATGGTCATAGTGTGCACCTTTATACCCTTCTTCTGCTTTAAATATCGTTGTATCCGGTGGCAACATTTTCTTCCTTTCATAAACAGCAGAACCTTGATTTGTTTTTGTACTTAACAAAGGATCATCCACCGCTGCATAGGATTTATTTTTGGTGAGTGTAACCTTATCCCATTCAACATTCATCGAACCTTCATTACCTACCAATCTTAAATAAGTGTTATCAGCAGTACCATCCACAAAGTTTACACGTAATGATAAATTAAAAGCAGGATGAACTTGTGTATCAGGATAATCAAACATACCTAATAAAATATCCGGCACTTCTCTCCCATCTTTCCAATACCTCAAACCACCTGTTGCCATTACCTTATTGGGTCCAATTGAATTTGTAATAAAATGTAAGCTTGAAAATAAATGAACAAATAAATCGCCCGAAACGCCTGTTCCATAATCTTTATAACAACGCCATCTAAAAAAACGTTTTGCATCAAATGGCCGATCAGGTAAATGATGTTCAAATTGTTTCCAGTCAACTGTTTTTTCTGAAGCATCTGCAGGAATATCATATTGCCATGCCCCCCATGGAGAATTACGAGCCCAGAAACCTTCTGCATAATTTAATTTACCAATAGCACCCGCTGCTAATAATTCCTTTGCTTTTTCATTTCCCAAAGAACTCATACCCTGACTTCCTACTTGAAAAACTACTTTGTTTCTTGTCTGCGCTTCCACAACTGCTGCACCTTCAGTAACATCATGCACCATTGGCTTTTCGCAATATACATGTTTACCTGCATTCATGGCTGCCACCGAAATATCTTTATGCCAATGATCGGGGGTGGCAACTATTACCGCATCTACATCTTTTCGATTTATTATTTCATTAAAGTCTTTTGTTGTAAAAATATCATTGCCATAATTCTTTTTGGCAGCAGTTAATCTTCCATCATACAAATCACAGGCAGCGATTAATTTAGCACCAGGTACTGTAATTGCGGTATTTGCATCAGCAGTTCCCATTCCACCTGCACCAATTAATGCAATTTGAATATTGTCATTGGGGCTGATTCTTTTATGTCTGCTTAGTTGTATAATATTTTCTTTAGAAGCTGCATTGCTGATATTAGGCAGAATAGCAGCTGCAGCAAATGTTTTTGAAATTTTACTGATAAAGTCCCGACGAGAATTAGATGATTTATTTTCCATGATGCAATCGTTATAAAAATGATTAATTGTAAAAGTGAATTTAATGAAAAAGCTTTAATTTAAAAATAAATGATATTAATTAATTGCGTTTTGAAATAATTGATATTGATTGTTTATATTTATTGTTATGAGTATTCATATCAATGCTAAAAAAGGCGAGATCGCTAAAACAGTTTTATTAGCCGGTGATCCGTTACGTTCAAAATATATTGCTGATAATTTTCTTTCTAATGTTAAGTTGGTTAATCAAACCCGTAATGCTTTTTATTTTACAGGCATGTATAAAGATAAAATGATTACTGTGGGAGCAAGTGGAATGGGCTGTCCATCCATCGGCATCTATTCATATGAATTATATACAGAGTTTGAAGTGGATTGTATTATCAGAATTGGAACATGCGGTGCTTATACAACTGATCTTAAATTATTCGACTTAATTAATGTATCCATTGCTGCAAGTGAATCTACTTATGCAAAATATGCTTGGGGTATTGAAGAAGAAAAGATTGCTTATCAAGGAAGTGCTTATTCAACAATTCAACAAACAGCAGCTTCAATGAATATTCCTTTAATTGATTGTGCAGTTCATTCAAGTGACATTTTTTATAGAAAAAATATGGCTACACCTATCATAGCAACAAAGCATCATTGTTTGGCTGTAGAAATGGAATCGTTCGCTTTATTTGCAAATGCTCAGTATTTAAATAAAACAGCAGCTAGTTTATTATCTGTTTCTGATATTATTCCAACACATGAAAAAATAAGTTCAGAACAAAGGGAAGTTTCATTATTGCCAATGATACATGTGGCATTAGAGACTTGTTTGAGAAATTAATTAGTTAATCGAATATTATTTCGCCCATTCCCAATGTATTAAATCTTTACTCCAGGCTAATCCTATGGATGCATTCTTATCAAAATCACCTTCTTTTTCTGTCTTCGGTCCTGAACCATGAAAGAAAAGCAAATAACAATTTCTATTCTTTTCAAGTCGCCCAATATCCAAAACATAGCCTGCAGTAATTCTTCCTTTTGCCCAAGGCCAATCGCTTTGACCGAGTGTAAGGATTTCATTTTTATCTTCCCAATCGATTAAATTTTTTGATGTTTTAATTCCGATTCCATTTTCAGGTGAATGAAACATAATGTATCCATCATCTTTATAAATAATGCAAACATTCTCACCTGCTGCTATATGTCCATTGTATATCCAATGCTTCAAATCATAAAAATAAGATCTGCTCGCACCATTTTGCTTGTAAAATATCCACCATTTATTTTTTTGTTTTGATCTTGTAACAAAAAAGGATCGATCATTCTACCCATATCTATTTCATTTACACTATCACCCTTTACATTCAATAATTTCGGTATTGACCAATTTTCTAAATCCTTACTTCGCATAATAAATAATCTTGCGTTCTCATTTCCATATCCCAGTATTTGATCAATAGTATAATCTGGTCTTGGATAAGTTTGCAGAAACATGATTCATTCATTATTATAATGAATGATACTTCCCGGACTTGAATAGTTCAATGACTGATCTTTAATTGTTATTTTTTTAACAGCAGACCAATGAATTAAATCTTTGCTTTTGCTAAAGGCTGTATACATATAAATCTTACCATCTTTTTCAATTTCGCTTAAAGAGAAATAGAGATAAAAAATTCCTTTATGATAAAATGGCAATGGATCACGGTATGCAGTAACATCATTCCCTTCAAAAAGTATTGGAGATTTTATTTTATTTACATCTACAGATTGAGCCTTTGATGCAAAAACCAGAGCACTCATAAAATAAACGAGTACATATATTTTTTTATTATTGATTTTTATTAAGCTATGCATCTAAAATTTTCTTAGCATATTCCACACATTTCTTTGTTTCCTGAACTGCATCAGAGCCTGAAGGAATATCATATTCTAATTCAATGGTTGCAGGAATTTTATATTTCTTATTCTTCAATAATGTTAAAATTTCTTTAATAGGTGTATCACCTTCTCCCCAAACAACATTCTTACTGCCATTAATTTTATTTCGCCTGTCTTTAATATGCATACTGGTAATTCTATCATGTTTTGCTTCAATGAATGCCAATAAACTTTCCCTTGTATTATTACCGCCTGCAGCAATATAATGTCCGCAATCCAAGTTAATTGAATTAAAAGAGGATTGGCTCAAAGCCACATCCCATGCGGTATCTGTAGCTTGTAAATGAGCATGATATCCGATAAAAATTTTATGCTTTTCACCAAATTCACCCAATCTTTTTGATTGTGCAATATCATTTGGCAATTCAACAGTAACAGATGTTGCACCTAATGTTTTTGCTGCATTCAAAGCATAGTCAATTTCTTCATCCGTATTTTTTGCACCCAACGCATCCGGTTTAAATGCATAAATCTCTATCCCCGCCTTATTAAACATTTTACGAACTTGTTTAAACTTATCCATTGAAACATTAGCTCGCCAATCGGCAACTTGTTTTAAATAAGGTGCCATCATTTGTGCTCTTTGTTCTCTGGTTAGTTGTGCATTATTTGTATTGATTGTATTTATCGGTTTTCCTGCAAATTCTTCAACTGCATCACCCATTAATTCAATGGCACTGATATTACTATCAATACAATATTGTAGCAGTTGATTAATTCGGCCTGGCATGCTTCGGTATGAATAAGTGATCACACCAATTTGAACACCATGAAATTTAGAATTGGGTTTTGAATTAAAATATTCCTTAAAAGAATTTCCCCATACACTATTTCTCGAAAATAAAATACCCAAAGTCATTAAAGAGCCTGTAAATAAAAAATCGCGTCTTGATTTTAGCTGAAAATCATTGTTATTATTATTCATTTGCTCAATTATTTTAAATCAATAAAATATTACATCGTAAAATACATCTTTCATTCAGTACAAAAAACAAAAAAGCTATCTTTTGGAGATAGCTTAATTTTTTATTTTCTTGGCCAAACATTATTGGTAGAATTATAATCCGGCAAAACTTTATCAGGATCATAAGTTACTGATTCAATGGCTTCGGTTGAAGGATATTTGAATGTCCAATAAGTATTGCGCTCCCAAATTTCAACAGGCAATTTGATACGATCTGTTTTACCACTCTTTGTTTTAATCTCTAAAATGACAGGCATCGGCATTTTTTCTAAATTATCCAAAGTAATCAACACACCTTTTGAATAATCAGTACTATCCACATATTTCACATCACGTATTGAAACATCTAATCGCCATGTGTTCACAAACCAGCCTCTCCAAAACCATTGCAAACTTTCTCCGGCAACATTTTCGATCGTTCTGAAAAAATCATCCGGTGTAGGATGCTTGAATGCCCACCTATCAATATAAGTTTTAAATGCTCTGTCAAAACGTTCTGGCCCTAATATTTGTTCACGCAACAAAACCAATCCTGCGCTTGGCTTGCTGTATAAAAGTGTTCCATTATTTCTTTCTTTTAAATTATCTACATAACTCAATATGGGTTCTAACGTAGGAAGTGTATATGCATTACCGATCTGGTGCATATCAGCTGCTGCTCTTCTCTTATACTCACCATTGTTAAAATTAGCAGTAGATAGGGTATTGATGAAAGTATTAAAACCTTCATCCATCCACCCATATAATCTTTCATTAGAACCAACAATCATAGGAAACCAGGTATGACCGAATTCATGATCATTTACACCCCACAAACCAGCACCGCTGCTTCTTGCACCGCAAAATACAATGCCCGGATATTCCATTCCACCAGGGGTTCCTGCAACTGCAGTGGCAGCAGGATATGGAAACTCGTACCATTTAGCAGAATTATATTCAATCGATTTTTTTACATATTCTGTTGAGCGGCCCCATGCCTTATCGCCATTACTTTCTACAGGATAGGCAGAAATAGCCAATGATTTTTTACCGCTTGGTAAATCCATTTTTGCTGCATCGATAATAAAAGCGGAGGAAGCTCCCCAAGATGCATCACGTGCATTCTTTATTTTAAAATGCCAAGTTAATTCTGTTTTATTTGCAGGACGAGATTTTGGATCTGTTACTTCATCTGCAGTTCTTATAGCAACAGTTTTTTCGCTTTTCCCAGCTTCTGCCCAACGTTTTTGTTGTTCAGCGGTATATACTTCCTGCGGGTTTAATAATTCACCTGAACAAACCACAATATCTTTTGCCTGGGCTGTTATCCTAATATCAAAATCTCCATACTCTAAATAAAATTCACCCGGACCAGTATAAGGTGCAGTATTCCATCCAATAATATCATCAAACACACACATGCGTGGATACCATTGCGCCACAGTAAAAATTTTTCCATTCTTGGTTTTTAAAATACCCATTCTATCAGAACCATAATCAGGTGAGATAAATGAATAATCGATCTTTAATTTTAATACACCGCCATTCGCAGTTATTTCTTTAGGTAAGAATATTTGCATTCGAGTATCTTCTACTAAAAATTTAACATCGGTTGATATTTCATTCTTTGCACCACTTAATACTTTTATTGATTTGATTTTATACCCTGCATCAAATATTTGTCCGCGACCTCCATTACGACTTCCACTCAGTGGAACGATAGCAGTTCCTCTTGAATCTTGTTTAAATAAATTTTGTTCTAACATCATCCAAATGAAACTTAATTTCAAAGGACTATTATTTGTATAAGTAAGAATTTCCGTTCCGGTAATTTCATTTGTGGAATCATTCAACTTAGCAGCCAATTGGTAGTCTGCTCGATTTTGCCAATACTTCGGACCTGGCTCTCCTGTTGCAGCCCTGTATTCTGTTCCATTCTTTGTATAAAAAAAAGGAGCAAATGCATCGTGGTAATCATATTTTGTTACCGGCGCATTTGGATCAGCAACTTCAACCGGTCTTCTCGGCCTGTTTGCTTGTGCAGCATTAGCCGGTGCAGTTGTTGTTGGTGGTGTGGTTGTTTGTGCTGTTGCCATTGCAATACATCCTATTGCATATGAGGAACAGATAATGCGAATTAATTTCATATTATTGTTTTGGGATTGACTAAAATAAAGTAAAAAACTAAATACACTCTATTGATGATGATGAGATAGCGAAGTATTATATGAATTTTCGGTAAACAAACGTTTGGTTCGGTAAATGTTTTATGCTCCTAATTCTTTTATTGCTTTTACTAAAACCTCCAACTCTTCAACGGTAGTAAAAATGTTAGGCGTTATTCTGCAACCATGAACATTTGCACCATCAATAGCTACCGTATATATTTTATATTTTTTCAATAATGTATCTGCCAATTGAGATGGAATCATTCCTTTGATTCCAACATTGGCAATACCGCAAGAACGTTTTGGATCAGCAGGTGTATTCAAAATAACATTATCAATACCACGCAGTTTGGTTGTCCAGTATTGTTGTAAAAATCTCAATCTTTCTTCCTTTCTTTCTGCACCGATCTTTTTATAAAAATCAACAGCATCGGCAACTGTAAGATCTGTGTGCACCGGATGCGTACCAATATGATTCAATCTTGAAATATCATTTTCTTTTCTTTCGCCTTCAGCCAATAATGGCCACACATTTTCAATTTTTTCTTTTCTTACATACAACATACCAACACCTAAAGGAACTGAAAGCCATTTATGCAAACTGGCGCCATAATAATCACAATGCAGATCTGGGATATTGAATTGAATATGCGCAATAGCATGTGCACCATCAACCATTACTTCCACCCCTTTGCGATGAGCCATGTCGCATATTTTTTGAATGGGCAATATCTGACCTGTAATATTAATCATGTGCGAAACCATCAATAATTTTGTTTTACCAGTAATGGCATTAGCATATAAATTCACGATTTCATCATCATCTTTCGGGTGATTCGGCACAGAAACTATTTTATTTATCACACCATATTTTTTTGCAACCAGTTTAAACATTTCAAGCATAGAACCATAATCTTGTTCGGCCATAATTGCCTCATCACCTGCATTCCAATGCAAACCTCCAATAATCATATCAAGCGATTCAGTTGTGTTTCTGGTAAGAATCAGTTCTTCAGTTGTGCAACCTGCAAGTTCTGCAACTTTAGATGCCATGTTTTTTTTATTGTCGAACTGTACGGTTCGCATATAATAAGAACCCTGATAATTTACATCACGTATATGTTGAATATAACTTTCTAGAATTTCTTTTGGAAGAATATTGTAATAACCATTTTCCAAATTTATGTAATCAGGTTTCAATTTATACTCACCGCGTATTGCTTTCCAGAATTCATCATCTGATGCAACATCAGTAAGCGATCTTTTTCCTGCCTGTTCGATTAATTTATCCATTGCGGATAATTGAAGCGGTGCACTTAATCCTGTTAAAATTAAACTTTTGATAAATGAACGTTTTTTCATTTTTTTTAATTGAATGATTTGATGATATTTTAAAATTCTGCAACAGCTTGAATCATTGCTTTAATATAACCATAACAAAAAGCAAAAGCCTGATTGCTGCTTCCGGGATCAGGATGTTGCGGAACATGATCCGGCATAACCATATAAGGATAATCAACTTCTTTTAATGTTTTTATAACTTGATAAAAATCCATATCGCCATTATCCGGATATACCTCTCTAAAATTATCCATTCCGCCTTTTATATTTCTTAAATGAATATTGAATATTTGTTTTCGTTCTCCTACCCATTTAATAATTGGAATGATTTCATTCTTAGGGTCTTTTAACCCTTCGGCTGTACTTCCCAAACAAAGATTAAATCCGTGATAAGGACTATTATATAATTTTGCAAAACGTTTAATTCCTTCAAAAACATCCGGACTATTCCATCTTGTTATTCCACGAAAACCCGGATGTGTTGGAGGATCTGCAATATGATTGGCCAATCTTACTTTATATTCTTCTGCAACAGGAATTAATCTGTCGAGCAAGTAAGTAATACGCTCGTACATTTCATCAATAGAAACAATTCCTGCAATGGTCAATGGTTCATTTTTTTTAATAGCCTCTTCATAATTCCATGCATGATCATATGTATTTCCACGATTTGGATCTAAAATTTTTCCGGTTCGCAATACTGGAAGAATCGTAGTGTTGTAATTCAAACAATAAACACCTGTTTTCCCTGCAACAGAAATCATTTGTTGTAAAATTTCAATCTCCCTGTCACGTTCAGGACTTTTTCCCAACATGATATTTGGAAATTCAACTTTATCAATACCATCAGAAGATAATGGAAAATGATAGGCATCTAATGAAATTCCATATTTTTCACACGCTTCTTTTTTCGCTAATGAATCTTCCATATTCCAACCAACACCCTTAATATATTTTGGCGCACCGCCATCAATATTAAATACACCGTTCCTCGCTTTAAATTCAAGATTCTCTTTCGTAGTACCACCTGTTTGACAACCAACTTTCATCAACACTTTTTTCTTTACTCCATTTTCTTTTTTTGATGTGGATGAAGCATAAGTTGTAAAGGAATATCCTAATACAGCTGCACCCAAAGAACCTGTTGCAAATGCTTTCACAAAGTTCCTTCTTTTAATATTTTTATTATTCAGTTGCTGTTTATTTTCATTCATCTTTTAAAGTTAAACAAACAAAATGAAAAGAATACATTGAAGCAACAGATAGATAATAAGTAACAGTCATCTGAGTGATGATTATCATACTTTTTTATGCATTCTATTTCTAATTTGCGCCTGTTTTCAACTGCTTGTCATGTCCTTGCAAAAAAAATATCTATCTCCAGAACAGTTTCCTTTTCCGGGTTCTGCTGAAGAAAAAGAAATATTCAAGCAGTTGCAGGAAAATTTTTCCCATCAATTTGAAAAAATATTTCCGGATAGGCTTGCACAAAAAACAATTGTGATTATTCCATCTTTAACATTAGACCAGCAAATTCTTTCAAAAGTAAAAGGGCATATTTATTATGAAGAAAGATTGCTTTGTTTATTGATGTTATTGCGAATGCCTGAAACAAGAATTATTTATATTACCAGTGTTCCTGTAGATCCGGTTATTGTAGATTATTATATTCATTTATTACCTGGTATTACAGGTTATCATTCCAGAAAACGCTTAAACATGTTAAGCTGCTATGATGCTTCTGTAAAATCATTAACAGAAAAAATATTAGACAGACCCAGATTAATGTATCGCATAAAAGAATTAATCCTTGATACAAACGCTACTCATATGACTTGCTTTAATGTAACTGATTATGAGAGAACTTTAGCAGTTAGATTGGGCATTCCCATTTATGGTTGCAATCCTGACCTGTTGAATTTCGGAACAAAATCAGGAAGTCGTCTATTATTTAAGAATTGCAATATCAATATTCCCAATGGATATGAGCATTTAAAAAATGAAGATGATATTTATCGGGCATTATTTTTATTAAAGCATAAGAATGCAGAATTAAGAAAAGCAGTGATTAAACTAGAAGATGGTTTTAGTGGAGATGGAAATGCTGTATACAATTATCCAACGAATACAAACATTGATCTGACTGAAGAAAATATTCGTTCCTCATTTCATACTCAATTAAAAGTAGTAGCTAAAGATGTTAATGTAGCTATCTATCTGAAAAAATTTAATGAAATGGGTGGTATTGTTGAAGAATTTATTGATGGAAAGATTAAAACATCTCCTTCTGTTCAATGTAGAATTAATCCTTTGGGTGATAGTGAAATCATCAGTACCAATGACCAATTGTTAGGAGGCGAAAATGAACAGGTTTTTTTAGGTGCTTATTTTCCTGCTGATGCCGAATACAGCAGTACAATAGCAGCAATAGGAAAGAGTATTGCAAAAGAATTAAGTATTCAAGGCGCTCTGGGAAGATTCTCTGTAGATTTTGTTTCAGTAAAAAAAGAAAATAAATGGATACATTATGCTATTGAAATTAATTTAAGAAAAGGTGGTACCACGCATCCATTTTTATTGCTACAATTTTTAACTGATGGCATGTATAATGAATATACAGGTGAGTACATCACTGCCAGTGGCAATATAAGATTTTATTTTGCTTCTGATAACATTGAGAATGAAAAATTTAAAGGATTATCTCCGCATGATTTAATAGATATTGTTATTCATCATGAATTATTATATGATAGTACAAAACAAGAGGGTGTTATGTTTCATTTAATCGGAGCTTTATCTCAATATGGTAAATTAGGAATCCTTTGTATAGGAAGTACCAGAAAAAGAGCTATTGAATATTTTGAAAAAATTATGATGGTATTGAATGAAGAATGTAATATCTCATCAATAAAATAAAAAATCATTCCTTAAATATTAGCAAGTGATTGGCTGAATGATTGCCTGATCACCTTGCAACTGCACCACCATCAATTGCCATATCTGCGCCCGTCATGAATGATGATTCATCAGAAGCAAGATACAATGCCCCCCATGCAATTTCCATTGCATCAGCCATTCTTCCTTGCGGAGATGTATTTGCAATCATTTCTTTCATTTCAGGACTTGAAACCATTTCTTCTGTCATAGGTGTTAAAACACCACCCGGGCAAATTGCATTTACTCTAATTTTATCTTTTGCCAAAGTAACTGCCAGATCTTTTGTTAATAACCGTAACCCGCCTTTTGAAGAACTATAAGCTGTTCCATTACCACCAACCAATCCTGCAATTGATGCAATGTTTACAATAGAACCACCACCCGCATTTCGCATATGCGGAATACAAGCCTTGCATCCTAAAAAAGGGCCCGTTAAATTAATGGCAATGACTTTACCCCATAGATCAATAGATGTATTTTCAATATCAACAAAACCGGGATAGATACCAGCATTATTTACTAATACATCTATTCGACCATAAAGAGACAATGCCAAATCAACTACTTTTTGCCAATCGCTTTGACTGGTAACATTATGCTTGATATAATCAATGGATAATCCTTCTTTCTTGGCCAATTCAACCCATAATTTTAATTTATCTTCTTGTATATCTGTTGCAATGACTTTAGCTCCTTCTTGTGCAAATAATTTTGCTTCAGCAGCACCCATTCCACCGGCAGCACCGGTTATAATGGTAATTTTATTTTTTAAACGTTCCATAAAAATGATTTAATTCGTTTTCAATAAAATTCGATAATCTTTATTCAACCAATGAAGTTACAAACCATAACTTACTTTAACAATGATGTATATCATTAATCAAATTGATTGTGCTCATTAAGCATAATAGCGAAGAGATTCTTTTAACTAAAATGCATATTCCGAATGAATCGAGAATATGCATTAATAAATCGTACCGAATAAATAGGCTATCTTAATATTTAAATACTTTTCCGTTTACCATTACTTCTTGAGTTGATTCATCAAAAGTTGCTTTATAACCTGTTCTAACCGCAGCATTCGTCATAATGGTTGCAATTGAATGAGAATACCCCGCTTCAACAGGAGCATTAGGTTGTTTTCTGTTTCTTACACATTCCATCCAATTGCGAACGTGATTTGATGTAAGTATATCTCCTCCTGTATTTGCAGAGGCAACTACTTTTTCACTCATATCTGATAAACTCAATTCAGGAAGCAAGTTTGCTTTCATATTCATTGCAGCTGCTTCTTTTTCATGTAATCCACCTTTTGGAGAAATTTTATTGGTAATCAAATTCAATTCTCCGCCATTTGAATAATAAATTTCTGAAGGGCTTTCATCTCCATTGTGCATGCGTGAAGAAAAGATGACTTGAAATTTATCATCTATTTTTTCATTATAATATTCAAACACTACTGTAGTGGTATCCCAATTTTTTCTACCATCTTTCCAAAAATATACGCCACCGTTTGCAACAACGGATATTGGATGTTTTAATTGACTGAACCAATGCACGGTATCAATTTGATGACTCATCCACTGACCGGGCATTCCTGATGAATACGGCCAGAACAAACGATATTCTAAATATTTTCTTGCATCAAAATTCTCATACGGCCGATTTAAAATAAATCTTTTCCAATCAGTATCTTCTTCTTTCAATTGTGCTACCAATGCAGGTCTTCTCCATCTTCCTGGTTGATTTACATTCCATGTTAATTCAACCATAGTAATATTCCCGAATTTTCCTGATTGAATAAAATCGGCCGCAGCTTTATAGTTTGCACCACTTCTTCTTTGCGAACCGATTTGAATAATTTTATTAGAAGCTTTTATTGCTTTTAATGCAGCACGATTATCATCCATTGTTTCTGCAAATGGTTTTTCAACATAAGCATCACAATTTCCCTTTACTGCTTCAATAGCATGCAATGCATGCTGAAAGTCTGCAGTACTAATAAAAACAGCATCAACCATTTTTGAATCATACAAAGCTTCATTGTTTTTATATCCAACAATATCATGTTGCATATTGGCTTTCCAAAATGCTGTTCCTTCTTCTCTTCTTTTTTTCCAGAGATCTGAAACTGCAACAACATCAAAATTTAATTCTTTATAACATTTCATGAATGCCGGTGCATGAGAACTTCTGTGACGGTCTGAAAAACCCACCACTCCTATTCTTACACGATCATTAGCACCCATGATTCTTTTATAACTGCTGGCTGTAAATGCAATATTAGATAACATCACACCTGCACCTGCCATAGCAGATTGTTTGATAAATAAACGTCTTGATTTTTTCATATAAAGCAAAATTTAGTTTGTTGAGGAATAAAACTTAAAAGTGAGCCTTATTTCAATTCCGTAATTTTTATACTTCTGAAAGAAACATTGTTGCCATGATCTTGTAATAAGATATGTCCTTTTTCGGCCATACCGAAATTGGGCCATTTCTCATATTTACTTTTTGCAACCAATGCTAAAAAATATTGAGAACCTCTTTTGTAGTCTAACATCTTCCAGCCATTTAACCAATGTTCAACTGTATTATCAGGGCGAACGATAATCATTCCTTTATTCCATTCACCAATTTTTTTTCTTGCTCTCGGATTTTTGATGGAAGGAATCATATCATATAATGAGGCTTCTGTTCTGTTGCCAATGCTTCCTAATTTTGCATCTGGGTGCAGGTCATCATCTAATATTTGGTATTCCAAACCTATTGCTGAACCTGTATTGTGTTCACTTTCTGTTACAAAATATTTTACACCGCTATTGGCGCCGGGCGTTAACTTAAAATCAAATTGAACAATAAAAGCACTGTACTCTTTTTCTGTAACAATATCTCCGCCATTGGCAGATTCATTGCCCTGAGCACCCAATACACTTAACACACCATCTTTGATTTCCCAGCCTTTATCAGGAAAATGATCTTTGTAAACACCTCTCCATCCATTCGTGGTTTTTCCATCCCATAATAATTTTACGCCGTTATTAATTTCTTGCTGAGATAAATTATTAGGAATAAAATTCACCACAAAAATATTATCCAAAGGAGACGGCTTTATGTTCTTTGCTTGAATGCGTATATTTTTAAAATAAACTTTTTTACCTGCATCTTCAGCTTTACTTACCTGATGAACCTGTAATGCAAAAAATCCTTTTGTTGTAAGATCATCAACGATATTCGCCGCTGGTTTACCATTCAGGAATGTTCTGATTGAATTACCAATACATTCAATTCTTCCTTTATTCCATTGACCAATTTTAAATAATGATTTTGCCGGAGTATTATAATCCATTGTGTACAACCAATCCCTTCTTGCTTCATCATAAATGCCTGCAGTCCATGCACGTGGCGAAGGATCTATTTCATATTGATACCCATGCACTCTTCCATTATTATAGTCTGGCGTACTTTCACTTCTGAATTGAACACCCGAGTTCATGCCAACATCATTTACTTTAAATTCAAATTCTAAAATAAAATCACCATACACTTTCTCAGTTGCCAAAAAAGAATTGGGTTCATTCATAACAGTAGTCCCAACAATCATTCCATCAACAACTTCAAATTTAGAATGGCCATTCAATTGTTTCCATCCTTTCAAATCTTTTCCATTGAACAAATTTTCCCATTGCTGATTTTGTTGTGCAGAGATATCGTTCATTAAAACGATTAATGCAATAAGTGAAATAATTTTTTTAAGCATAACGTTAGATTAAGTAATAAAAAATTAATTGAACCTGTTTATATCAAAATTATAAATCAGTAATCGGTTGAAATTTAGGAACCAATAATTTCATTATACACCATGCAGTGATATAGGCCATTGCACTTATTACAAACATGATGAGATAAGCTGTTTGCGGATGATCTTTAAAATGATCAGTTAATCCTCCTGCTAATAATTGTACCAATACACCACCAGCACCTCCAGCCAATCCACCAATACCTGTTACGGAACCAACTGCTTTTTTAGGAAAAAGATCTGATACAGTTGTAAAAATATTAGCGCTCCATGCCTGATGCGCTGCTGCACCAATACAAATAACAATCAATGCAAAAATATATGCATTGCCCCCAAATAGAGAAGTATCGCCAAAATATTGAGTGGATAATAATACCAATGGCAACAATGAAATTAAAAACATAGCAGTCATTCTTGCTTTATAAGTTTCCATTCCCCTGTTGATAAATAACATAGGGAATCCGCCACCGGCAACACTTCCAATAATAGCTACTCCATATACAGTAAACAATGGTATCATAATCGCATGACCTTCCATTCCAAATTGTTTTTTCATATAGTCAGGCAACCAAAATAATAAGAACCACCAGATACCATCAGTTAAGAATTTGCCCAAAAAGAATGACCATGTTTGACGATAACTTAATAGTTTGATCCATGGAACTTTTATTTTGCTATGCAATTCACTTGCTACTGTATCATCGCTGTGTATATGATTATATTCTTCTTTGGTTAATTTTTTATGCTTGGCGGGTGTATGATATAATACAAACCAAAATAATAACCATATCAATCCAACAGCGCCTGTAATTATATAAGCCATCTTCCATCCGGCAATGGTGCCATCAAACCAAACTTTTGTTGCCACCCAAGGCACTAATAATGCAGCGATCATTGCTCCAACATTGGCACCGCTATTAAATAATCCTGTTGCCAATGCTCTTTCCTTTTTAGGAAACCACTCGGCAACCGTTTTAATAGATGCAGGAAAATTTCCCGCTTCACCAATACCAAATAAACTTCTAATAAAAACATGGCCTGATACAGCTCTTCCGCAAAATGCATTTAGCATTCCCATCACTGACCAAAAAGATAATGATAATGCCAAACCTAATTTGGTTCCTATTTTATCAATAATGGCTCCTGCAAAAATGGTGACGCCTGCATAGCATGCAGTGAACCAGGAAGTGATTAATGCAAAATCAGTATTCGTCCAACCATATTCTTTGGTAAGAATAGGTTTTAGATAACCAATCACTTGCCTGTCCATATAATTAATAGTCGTAGAAAAAAAAAGTAATGCTACTATCGTCCATCTGTATTTACCAATTTTATTTGCAGGCATGATATCGTTATTATCGTTAGAATTTATTTTTTGATAGTAGCAATCAATTCTAAAACCTTTTTGGTTTCATTTTCAATCGTAAGATAATCTTTCACTTCCATTAATTTTTTACTGATTAGTTTACTACCCATCCCAACAGCACAAACTCCTGCATTAAACCATCCTTCAATATTTTCTTTTGTAGTATCTACACCTCCCGTTGGCATAAATAATAGTTTAGGAAAGATATCTTTAATACTGCTTAAATATTTTGGCCCCAACATATCTCCCGGGAATAACTTAATAAATTTAATACCTGCATTTTCTGCAGCAATAATTTCAGAAGGTGTCATACAACCTGGCGCATAAAAAATATCATTTGCTACTGCATAATCTGCAATCTCTTTTACAAAACCCGGACTAACCAAAAAGTCTGCACCTGCTTTTAAATAATCCTGCACTTGTTGTAAATTCTTTACAGTACCTACGCCCAATAATAATCCCGGCATTTCAATATTTCTAACTTCTACTAACTTACGAAAATTTTGTAAAGCAGCATCTCCGCGGTTGGTATATTCAATTGCTTTAACACCCGCTTTATAAACAGCATACAGCACTTCTATACTCACTGTTTCATCTGCATTAAAATATAAAGGAAGCATTCCTTGCTCAATAATTACGTCAATCACTTTTTTTGCGTTGCTCATATTTTTAAATTTTAACTTTAATCACTAATTTTTTGATATCTCCATCTCCAATCATTGGCGCATGCACATCTTCAGGAAAAAAAATGGCAAACTGTCCGTTAGTCAATTGAAAAAAAGTATCTGCCTCATCAAAATATAATTGAACATCCTTTTCTTCGTTATAACCTCCATTCGGAGTTATACATTTTTCTCTTGGTGTCCATCCAATGGTTTCTAAGCCATTGATACATAGTTGTATGTCGATATTTTTATTATGACATTCAAACTTGGACATGCTGGCGTCTTTTGTTTTTCCTGGATTGTTAGTAATGATAGATTTCAGTCCTTCGCCAATATCTGCTTTGCCCGGTTCAACATTTGACAAATTCAATTGATTGATATAAGCAAATGCTTTTTCAAATAATGGATGCACCGAAAAATATTTCGATGCATTTTGTATAGTGTCTATAATCATATGCTTTAGCCCCAAAGGGAATTTAAATTGAAATAATAAATTAGATAGTACACTAAATGCCTGCTACCCTTTAGGGGTTGGAGGCATTATCTCTGTACTCTTCCGCTGCCATCACCTTTCATTAATTCTTTTACATCACTTAATGTTGCATGGTTCAAATCTCCGGGAATGGTATGTTTCAATGCACTTGCAGCCACGCCAAACTCAGCTGCATCAGGCATTTTCATTCCGGTTACCAATCCATAAATCAATCCACTTGCAAAACTATCTCCACTTCCTACTCTGTCAACAATACGAACGTTGTACTTTTTAGTGTGATAAAATTCTGTTCCATCATAAACCAATGCACTCCAACCATTATCACTGGCGCTATAACTTTCTCTCAATGAGGAAGCAATAAATTTAAATCCGAATTTCTCTTTCATTTGTTTAAACACATCCTTAAATCCATCTAAATTCAATTCACCTTTTGTAACATCAGTGTGTGCTGCTTTAAAACCCAATGTAGTATCTGCATCTTCTTCATTACCGATACATATATCTACATACTGACAAAGTTTTGTCATTACTTCTCTTGCTTTTTCTTTACTCCATAACTTTTTTCTGTAATTCAAATCAATACTTGTTGTGATACCTTTTGCTTTAGCAGCTTTCAACGCAGCTTCCGTTAATGCTGCAGCTTTATCGCTTAATGCAGGAGTAATACCGGTTGTATGAAACCAATCAGCACCATCTAATATTTTATCAAAATCAAATTCACTGATATCTACATCAGCAATAGATGCGCCTGCTCGATCATATATAACTTGTGATGCACGCATAGATGCACCGGTTTCTAAAAAATAAATTCCTAATCTATCCCCCCCTCGTGCAATGAATTGTGTATCCACACCATAACGACGCAAATGATTAATAGCAGATTGACCAATAGCATTATTCGGTACTTTGGTTACAAAGGTTCCATTCAATCCATAATTACATAATGCAGCAGCTACATTTGCTTCGCCTCCACCATAAGTTACATCGAATGAATCTGCCTGAACAAATCTTTTAAAATCAGGAGTTGATAATCTGAGCATGATCTCTCCTAATGTTACTACTTTCTTACTCATACAAGTTTCAGTTTTTGTTTTATTTAATTTTTTTTAATTTTACAATTGATGTTCTGCTAATATTTTCTCAATTTGATAAACCGTATTTTTTGTAGCATCCCCTTTTTCCTGCAATTTCCCAAAAGCCGCAGCAGCAGCGAATCCTATGATTTCTTTTGGATGATGATTGGAAGAGATTCCATAAATCAATCCAGCCATAAAGCAATCACCACTACCTACTTTATCTACAATTTTATTTGTTTTAAAAATGGGAGAAACAACTTGTTCATTCACATTATTCAATGCTGCATAATATTCTATCGCATGTTCTGTTCCATCAAAACGAAAAGTATTTGCTACCCATTTACAATCAGGAAATCTTCTGAAAATTTCTTGTGATGAATTTGTTGCTTGTGCTAAATAATTTTCTTGTTCATTATTTTTATGAATAGCAGCATCAATAGGAATATCTAACAATGTATTTGCTGCCCAAATATTTCCCATAATTACATTGCAATATTTAACCAATCCCGGCATTACTTCTTTCGGTTCTTTTCCATATTTCCATAACAATGAACGATGATTTAAATCAATCGAGATAAAAATATTTTTTTTTGATGCAGCCTCTAATGCTTCTTCACAAAGTGCTGCAGCAGATGCACTCACCGCAGGTGGAATTGCACTGAAATGAAACCAGGATACATCATTTAAAATAGTATCCCAGTCAACTACACCGGTTGATAATGTTGAGAAAGAAGAATATTTTCTATCAAATACATTTTCCTCGCTTTTCATATCAGCGCCTTCTTTCAAATAATATAAACCAATTCGTTCACCTGAATAAATAATGGGAGAAGTATCAATATTTTTTTGATCCAGATAACCTTTAATGTCTTTTGAAATAATATTATCCGGTAATGCAGTGCAATATTTTACAGGAAGATGCCAATTTGCCAAAGCCGTTGCTACATTCAGTTCTGCGCCACCAATAAAAACAGGCATTTGATTGGTGCGTAACCATTCACCCGCATTTGCAGGCGGCAATCGTAAAAGCAATTCCCCAAAACATAAGACTTTACTCATGGTTTATTTCAATTCAGTAATAGGTGCAGGATCCATATCAGTGAATGTATAATTCTCTCCTGCCATTGCCCATATAAATCCATAATTCGATGTACCCGTTCCAAAGTGAACACTCCATGGCGGAGAAATCACTGCATCATGATTCTTCATCACTACATGTCTCGTCTGTTGCGGTTCCCCCATAAAATGAAAAACACGTTGTTGTTCATTCAAATCAAAATAAAAATATACTTCCGTTCTTCTGGTATGTGTATGAGGAGGAACTGAATTCCATACACTTCCATTATTTAATACTGTTAACCCCATCACTAACTGACAACTTTGAATACCCTCTGCATGTATGTATTTATATATCGTTCGTTGATTAGAAGTTTCTACGGCACCCAATGCAACCGGCGACGCTTCTTCTTTTTTCATCAGTTGATTAGGATAAGTATGATGTGCCGGTGCAGACAATAAAAAGAATAAAGCAGGATTATTTTTATCTGCTGATGTAAATATTACTTCTTTGGTGCCTTTGCCTAAATACAAACAACTTAATTTTTCTGCATCATAACTTATTCCGTCTGCTTTAATCGAACCTCTACCTCCCACATTGATGATACCCAATTCTCTTCTTTCTAAAAAATAATCTGCTCGCAATTCCGGATGTGCTTGTAATGAAAGGCTTTGATGAATTGGCTTTGCACCACCTGCAATAACGCGATCGTAATGAGAATAAATTAAATTTATTCTATCATCCTGCATCAATCCTTCACATAAAAAATGTTCACGCAACTCTTCGGTTGTCATACCCTTCACTTCTTTCGGACTATTTTGAAATCTTATTTCCATTACGAGTTTAGATTGATAAATGAAACATTTTTATAACAAGTAAAATTAATTTATAGTTAGCAGGCTTGAATTTTATTTACGAAATCGTTTTCATTACTATTATTTTCATACACTTTCAACACAATTATTCAGTAACAGTCACCGGTTTACCAACACTACTCCATGAAAAATAATTCTTGGCATTATGATAACAGATATCCTGTATCACTTTACCGATCCATGGAATATCATTTGGTAATTCTCCATTCTCAACTTCTTCTCCAAATAAATTACACAACAATCTTCTAAAATATTCATGTCGCGGATAAGACAGAAAACTTCTTGAATCAGTCAACATACCAATGAACTTACTTAGTAAACCCATATTGGATAAGGCATTGATCTGTTTAGTCATCCCATCTTTTTGATCTAAAAACCACCAAGCACTGCCGAATTGAATTTTTCCTTCCGCACTGCCATCATTAAAGTTACCGACCATAGTAGCCATCAATTCATTATCGGAAGGATTTAAATTATACAGAATCGTTTTTGCTAATTTATTATCACTATCCAATTTATTTAAGAATTTAGACAATGCTCTTCCCTGAGAAAAATCGCCAATAGAATCCCATCCTGTATCCGGGCCTAATTGTTGCAGCATTCGTGAATTATTATTCCGCAATGCACCCAAATGAAATTGTTGCACCCAACCTTTTTCCCAATCCCATTCTGCAAAATGAACCAACATGGCAGATTTAAATTTGCGTTGTTCTGTATCATTCAAATGTTTGCCTGAATGAATTTTAGTGAAGATGGTATCAATTTCCTGGCCCGTAAATTCTTCTGCATAAATTTCTTCCAGTCCATGATCACTTACACAACATCCCATCGATGCAAAGAAATCATGACGGTTTTGTAATGCATATAAAAAATCATCAAACGTTGAAATAGAAATATTGGTAACCGCTTCGATCTTTTTTACATAAGCATTGAATTTATCTGCATCATTTACATTCATTGCATTATCCGGGCGAAACGCAGGCAATACCAGAATCTCAAACCCATCTTCTACTAACTGTGCATGAAATTCCAATGAATCAATCGGATCATCTGTGGTACAAATCGTTTTCACATTCATCTTGCGCAATAAATTCTTAACTGAATATTCTTTCGATCTTAATTTTTCAGAACATTCATCATAAATTTTTTTGGCTGTATCTTCATTCAATAAATCATGCACATCAAAATAACGTTGCAGTTCCAAATGTGTCCAATGATACAATGGATTACGTAATGTATAAGGAACAGTAGCAGCCCACTGCTTAAACTTTTCAAAATCAACAGCATTACCTGTAATAAATTTCTCATCAACACCATTGGTTCGCATAGCCCGCCATTTATAATGGTCGCCATACAACCAAATCTGGGTAAGGTTTTCAAAGTTTTTATCTTCTGCAATTTGCTGTTGCGGCAAATGACAGTGATAATCTATAATAGGCATGTTCTTCGCATACTCATGATACAATAGTTGAGCAGTTGTATTGTTCAACAAAAAGTTCTCGTCTAAAAATTTTTTCATATTTACGGCTTTAATTTTTCAATGATGCATCCTTGCGTCGCACACTTCAACGCTTTGTTATTTATGCAGCAATTGAAAATATTATTTACAATTATTTATTTACGCTTATAAACTCACACCACGCTTCCATGGAATAAAATCATCCTGATTTAATTGTACTGCTTTCGGAATAACTTCTCCACTGGCAGCTTTAATACAATATTCCAATATCTCTTCCCCCATTTGCTCAATGGTTTTTTCTCCTTCAATCACCGCACCTGTATCAATATCAATTATATCACTCATTCTTTTCGCAAGCGAAGAATTGGTTGCTACTTTAATTGTTGGACAAACCGGATTACCTGTTGGTGTTCCCAAGCCAGTAGTAAATAAAATTAAAGTTGCACCACTTGCTGCTTTACCTGTTGTTGCTTCCACATCATTGCCAGGTGTGCAAACCAAACTCAATCCCGGCTTTGTTGCAGGCTCTGTATAATCCAATACATCTACAACGGGTGATGTACCACCTTTCTTTGCAGCACCTGCACTTTTTATAGCATCAGTTATCAACCCATCTTTAATATTGCCCGGAGATGGATTCATGTGAAAACCAGAACCTACTTTTAAAGCAGATTCATTATATGTTTTCATTAAATGAATAAATTTATTTGCTGCTTGTTCATCTTTGGTTCTGTCAATCAATTCTTGTTCAACACCGCATAATTCAGGAAACTCTGCTAATAAAATTTTTCCACCCAATGCCACTAACAGATCAGAGCAATAACCTACTGCTGGATTTGCGGAGATACCGCTGAAACCATCGCTGCCTCCGCATTTAACGCCGATTGTCAATTTATCTAATGATGCTGGCTTGCGTTCTTCTTTATTAATTTCTATCAACCCTAAAAAAGTTTGCCGAATCGCTTCAGTAATTAATTGTTCTTCGCTTTGCGATTGTTGCTGTTCAAAAATGTGTAAGGGTTTATTGAAATAAGGATTACGTTCTTTCAAATCATCCAACAAATTTTGTACTTGCAAATTCTGGCAACCCAAGCTTAAAATAGTTACACCACCTACATTGGGATGATCAGCATAAGCAGCTAACAATTTTCCCAACACTGCAGCATCCTGTCTGATACCACCACATCCTCCTTGATGATTTAAAAATTTAATACCATCCACATTTTTAAATATGCGGTTGGTATGAACAATAGAAGCGGTTACATCTAATGAAGCAGTATTAATATTTTTTCCGGAAGTATATAACTCTTTTAAGAGTTTTGTTTTCTGTTTATATTTTTCTGTTACTGCATAACCTAATTCATTATGCAATGCTTCGCGTATCACATCTAAATTTCTGTTCTCACAAAAAACTGTAGGAATAAACAACCAATAATTGGCAGTGCCTACGCGTCCATCACTTCTGTGATAACCATTGAATGTTCTTCCTATAAACTTTGAAACATTCGGTGCATGCCATTCGTAATGCGAGGCACGATAAGCAAAGGGTTCAGCAGCATGTTTTAAATTTTCTGTACTCATCCTTACTCCTTTCACTACATCATATTGCACTTTACCTACCAACACACCATACATGGTTACAGATTCACCTTGTTTCATATCATATTGATAGAACTTATGTTTAGCAGGAATATCTTCCTGCAAAACATACTCGACTCCATCCAATGAAACCGCTTCGCCTTTGCTTAAATTTTGCAAAGCAACAATCACATTATCTTTCGGATGTACTTTTAATATTTTTCTTTTCATTTTTTTGTTGAAATTTTACTTGAATGATATTGTTGCAAAGTTGCAGCAACACCATTCTTTAAAAATAATTCTAAATACTGAATAACCTTTTCTGAAAATCCACTCAGCGCAGAAAGATCGGTACCCCATAAAGATTCAGCCGATAAAATTTTTATTACAACGCTTTTATAATCATTACTCTCTTTCCATATTTTATTCAATACACTGGCATAATCATCTGTTATCTTATATCCTTTGTCATTCAACATTCCAACGTATTCATTCTTTTCATTCAACTCGCTTTTCATAAACAAAATATAAGCCGCAAAACCAAAAGATAATCCGTCAGACACAAATCCATTACGTTCATAATTTTTTTGGAGGATAGGCACATTGCGCATTTTCATTTTTGATGAATATTGCATGGTAATGCTTAACCATTGGTGTTCAATGTATGGATTACGAAAACGATCTAATACTTTTTGTGAGAATTCTCTTGCCTCATGCAAACTCAATTGATCACTGATAATAGCTGGTGCAATTTCATCAGTCATTAAATGAGTAATAAAATAAGAAAAAACAGCATCATCCATTGCTTGCTTAACAGTATGGAAACCCGCCAGGAAAGCCAATCCGCAGGTAAATGTATGCGGACCATTTAATAAACGCAACTTCAATTCACGAAATACATTTATGTTATCAGCTATAATAACACCTGAATCTGCTTTGGCAAATGATAATATTTCTTTTGTTCGCTCACTTTTTGTTTCAATGGCCCATAAACGATAACATTCACTCATAATCATTAACTCATCAGTATATCCTAATCGCTCTTCAATCATTTCCTGTTCAGATTTAGGTAATTTACCGGGTACAATCCTATCTACTAATGAATTACAAAAATCATTTGCGCTTTCTATCCATGCAATAATATCAGGATCAATATTATTTTTCTTAGCTAATTGAATAACAATTGCCTTTAATTTATTTCCATTATCAACAATCAATTCTGTCGGAACAATCACCATTCCACTTTCCTCTTTTCCTTTGAATGCTGTATATCTTGCAATCAAAAAGGCTAATAACTTTCCGGGAAATGA
>Ga0164296_1001528_pt1 | contig 24384 bp, 25 predicted proteins | sample GEODES057metaG_FD_113533 | JGI IMG/M metagenome (GOLD analysis project Ga0164296, IMG submission 113533) | Dystrophic lake water microbial communities from Trout Bog Lake, Wisconsin, USA - GEODES057 metaG | ecosystem: Environmental > Aquatic > Freshwater > Lake | place: USA: Trout Bog Lake...
CGTATTAACACCGGGCGGAGACACTATTCGAGACCTTGTTGGCGCGTTTCCTTCGCTCATTCTCGCGGAAGGCGACTACATTCTCATCGCTCGAAACAATGGCAGTGTCTTCACGCAGGAATTTAAGGTTCGCAGCGGCGAAGACAAGGACGTCGAAATCGTTGCAAAGTGACGCGCGGCATAACCCGCGCGCCCTCTTATGACAGTATTTTAGTTGACGCGCATTAAGTCGGGCGGCACCGCTTCTCGGCTCAAAACGGCGACGGCTTCATCCATCGACATCATTGTCTGATCTGGCGATCCTAACCGGCGCATGGACACGGTTTGCTCCGCAGCCTCTTTGCGTCCCACGACGAGAAGCACGGGCACTTTCGCGAGCGAGTGTTCCCGAACTTTATAGGTGATCTTCTCATTGCGAAGATCACATTCAACCTTCATTCCGGCCTTCCGGAGTTTTGTTGCAACTTCTTGCGCATAACCATCACCATCATTGGTGATTGTGGCGACCACAACCTGCAACGGCGCTAGCCAGAGCGGGAAATGGCCCGCAAAATGTTCAATCAAGATACCCGTAAAACGTTCCATTGATCCGCAAATAGCGCGATGGATCATTACAGGCACAGTCTTTGATCCGTCCTCAGCAATGTAGAAGGCACCAAAACGTTCTGGCAAATTGAAATCGACTTGCGTGGTGCCGCATTGCCAATCACGTCCAATGGCATCGCGAAGAACATATTCGAATTTAGGCCCGTAGAACGCACCCTCGCCCGGATTGATTGATGTTTCGATCAGTCCGCCCGATTGTTCTTTGATCGTTTCCAGAACCTTCATCATGACAGTTTCGGCTCGATCCCATAGATCATCAGAGCCAACGCGCTTTTCGGGCCTCGTTGAGAGTTTGACAACGATTTTATCGAACCCAAAATCCTTATAGGTCGTCAAAATCAAGTCGTTAATTGCAAGACACTCTTCGGCCATCTGCTCTTCCGTGCAGAAGATGTGAGCATCGTCCTGCGTGAAACCACGCACACGCATCAAGCCATGCAATGCACCTGATGGTTCGTAGCGATGAACAGCGCCAAACTCAGCGAGACGCAAAGGGAGGTCACGGTAGGATTTAAGACCATGTTTGAAAATCTGCACATGACCCGGACAATTCATCGGTTTAATAGCAAAGACTCGATGCTCCGCTTCTTTGTCCTCCGGATTCATAAAGGCGTAAGCGGATTTCACCGCAAACATATTTTCCTGATACCAACCCCAGTGTCCCGATGTCTCCCAAAGGGATTTATCGAGCAATTGTGGTGCATTGACTTCGTCATAACCAAGGACAGACAGCCGTCGCCGCATATACGAAATCAGAGATTGGAACAGGGTCCATCCTTTCTTGTGCCAGAAGACAGTGCCCGGACCTTCTTCTTGGAAATGAAACAAATCCATTTCCCGGCCTAGACGGCGATGATCACGCTTCTCGGCTTCTTCCAATTGATGCAGATAATGGTCGAGGTCATCTTTCTTGGCAAAGGCCGTCGCGTAAATACGCGTCAACATGGGACGGGTTGAATCGCCACGCCAATAGGCACCAGCCACCTTCATGAGCTTAAAAGCGTCCCCGATTTTGCCAGTGGACGTCATATGAGGCCCTCGGCAAAGATCAAACCAATCGCCTTGACGATAGATCTTCAAATCTTCGCCATCTGGGATTGAATCCACGAGCTCGACCTTAAAGGCCTCGCCTTTTTTCTCAAACAGATCGCGCACATCGGAGCGCTTCCACACTTCTTTGGTGAAAGGAGCATCTCGAGCAATGATCTTTTTCATTTCCGCTTCGATTGCGGGGAAATCCTCAGGCGTGAACGGCGTTTCACGGTAGAAATCGTAATAAAATCCGTTCTCAATAACGGGACCAATCGTAACTTGAGTCCCAGGCCAGAGCGTCTGCACGGCTTCAGCCAACACATGCGCGCAATCATGGCGGATGAGTTCCAAGGCGCGCGGATCGTCACGTCCGATAAATTCAATTTTGGCATTTTTTGTGATCGGATCGGTCAAATCACTGACCATGCCATCCAGCGCCATCGCAACAGTGCGCTTCGCCAGCGAGGGCGAAATGCCCTTGGCAATATCAAGCCCGGTCACGCCCGATTTAAAACTGCGCTCCGCACCATCAGGAAATGTAAGATTGATCATAATTTCAGTTCTCCTTGGCTCACTCCCGCGAACCACGCGGGTAAGCTTTATGCCGGGTACTAATGTCGCGCGGAGCCTTCGCCCGGTTCAACCGGCTCGCAATGAAAGGAGCGACCGGGATTTGTTCCGCGCCACCGCCCATAGCGCCACGGCATATACCAGCGCGCGACGACCGGCAATTCTTCCGGTACCAGATCAAGTCCCGAAGTTCCCCACGGATGACATCGACAAAGCCGCGCCAATCCTGTCCAACCGCCCCGCCAAAGGCCAAATTTGCCGATTGCTTCGTCCATATAGGCCGAACATGAGGGCAAATGCCTGCAATGACGCCCCAAAATGCTTGAAAGCGTTAATTGATAAATCCTAATGAGGATACGCGCGACGCGTGCAGGTAAGGTTAACAAACTCTTTATAATAGCAAGGGGTTGCATCCGTGTTCACACTTTCGTAAGACATCGTCCAACGGCGGCGCAAGCCGCGGCCAGAGACAGATGGATGACATTGTCGTTTCTGACGGATGCCTGCAGGCGTGCCCTTGCAGTTACCGTTGCCACAACCGGGATGATGGCGGGATGTTCAGCTTTCGCCACCGAAAGTATCAACCCAGGTTGGCTTGTGACAATTAACGGTAAAATGATAGCGACTCCGGCGTTTCCGGGCTCGGACACGTATAGCTTCATCCATTTTCCGGCCGTTAGTGTGAATTCTCCGGACACCGCAGATCATTGGATCGGACGCGATCAAAATCTGAGCCTCGTCCTCTTTAGTCCAGATCCTTCCGTGGCGATTGGGGCCCTTAGTCATTATGCCCCAGACCGGGGTCCGCAATCGAATTTTTCGACCAAGGATAAGCGTTGGTCGGTTGAACCTGGACTTTTTGCGGAATATTGGGCTTCTCCGGACACGCTTCGCATTCGTGGTGAGGTGCGTTTTGGCGCTGACGGTGCCTCGGGAATGACCGGCAGCCTCGGGGCGGATTACGTTCAACGACTTGGAAAATTTGTCTTTTCCGTTGGCCCTCGGTTTGGGATGAGCGGGGTTGACTACACGAGCGCCCAATATAATGGCGATTTTTCGAGTTTGGGCTTGACGGGTTCGGGAGTGGACGCAAGGAGTTTCGGAGCAGCCGGGCTGGTCAAATTCGCGGCGGGTCAGAACTGGTCAACATCGGTTTATGCGAATTATGATCGCGTCACTTTTTCAAATTCCAATGGGTCGGCGCCAAAAACGTCGGTGAATGACGACGTGCGCGTGGGCGCGTCCATCGATTTCACACTGTCGCCGCAGGGGCGTTAACAGTCTCTCTGGCCAATTGGGTCTCTTTGGCAGAAGTCTCTATCGCATCCAGCGCCGAAACGACGGCATCAAAGGTCAATAGAGTGGATGCATGGCGAGCCTTGTACTCGCGCACCGGCTCCAAAATAGCCAAATCTACCCATTTTCCTCGCGGTGGCGGGCCGTTCTCCTTTAACATGGCCCTCATCTCAAGGCGCAGAGCTCGTAATTCGTCTGGTGTCGATCCAATAATATTTCTAGCCATAATGGACGACGACGCTTGGCCGAGTGCACAGGCTTTTACATCATGCGCAAAATCCGCAACATGACCATTCCTAACAGCCAAGTCCACGGTCACAGTTGACCCGCATAATTTCGAATGCGCAGTGGCGGACGCATCCGGATTAGCCAAACGCCCCTGCCGCGGGATGTCGGCTGCAAGCTCCAAAATTCGCTTATTGTAAATCTCATTGATCATTTTACGACCCGAGTGACGCCGGGACTGGCGGAAACAGACGATAAGGTCCATATAGGATCAATTAGTGTCCTTTGCGAGAGATCTGTATAAAGTCATGATAAAAAAGCCTGTTGGCGACAACATGACGCGATTGAACGATGGTCCACTGCCAAATGTCGACCGTAGGTTAGGTCACACGCATTATGCTGGAGGCACCATGGACGACGTGGTTAAGACCCTTACTTTGAAAACAGTCTCGCAAACCGCCGAGAAGCTGCAGCCGGTCAGACGGCCGTCCCGCGAGGAAGCCGAGGCGGCCGTTCGGACCCTGATCGCATGGGCTGGAGATGATCCCGCCCGTGAGGGGTTGATCGATACGCCAAAGCGTGTCGTCAAGGCCTATGACGAATTTTTCCAAGGTTACGCAATGAATGGCGGCGCCGTACTCGATAAAGTGTTCGAGGAAGTGGCCGGCTACGACGATATGGTGCTGGTTCGGGACATTCCGTTCTCATCCCACTGCGAACATCACATGGTGCCCTTCGTTGGCACGGCGCATGTGGCTTACTATCCATCCGAAGGCGTTGTGGGTCTTTCAAAACTCGCCCGGGTCGTGGACGTTTTTGCGAAACGTCTGCAAACTCAAGAAACCATGACCGCACAGATCGTCGAGGCGATTGAAGAAGCCCTCAATCCCCGTGGCGTTGCTGTCCTGATTGACGCAGAACATATGTGCATGTCGATGCGCGGCGTTCAGAAGCAAGGCTCATCGACGATCACAACGCGCTTTACGGGCCTTTTTAAGGACGATCCCGCTGAACAGGTGCGTTTTATGACCATGCTGAAGGGCTACCGGGCACGCTGATATCGGTGTTTAATACCCATTTCAGCCGCTCTATGCTAAAAGCCCTGCCTTAGCGGGGCTTTTTTGCTTCGACACGCTCGCAAAATAGGTTCTAACAATGATCCCTACTCTCACTTTTGCCTCAGCGCCGACTGCGCAAGAGCGCGAAGAAGGTCTCGTGCTTGCCCCCCGTTTTGATCGTGACGGATTGATCACCGCGGTAGCGGTGGATGCAACAACGCGCGACGTTCTGATGGTCGCCCATATGAACCAAGAGGCTCTCTCAAAAACGCTAGAAACCAGACAGGCTTGGTATTGGTCACGATCCCGGAAGGCTCTTTGGCTGAAAGGTGAAACATCCGGGCAGATCCAAACCGTCAAAGATATCCGCGTGGATTGCGATCAAGACTGCATCCTTCTCACGGTCGAGGTCGCAGGAGACGGCGGCTGCTGCCATACAGGAAGGCAAAATTGCTTCTATCGCCGAATTGATCACATTGCGGCGGACGGCTCAGTTAAATTGTCCCCAGTCCATCCCAATTCTCATTGAGAATTGCAGACTGTGGACAAGGTCTGCAATGCGAGCCAATAGGATAAGCCAGCCGATAAAAGACAGTTCACGTGAAGGCTATCCCGCTGCAATATAAGCGATAATGGCGCTTTTTTCAGATTCGATTTCCGCGACCCGGTACTTGACCACGTCTCCGATGGAAACCAGACCGACGAGCTCGTTATTGTCTGTTACTGGCAAATGGCGAAACCGCCCCTGCGTCATGATTTCCATAATATCGGCAATCGATGCTGTCGCAGTGCTGGTCACAACATCTCTCGTCATATAGGCACTTACGGGCTCGTCCAAGACGGCGCCACCGCCGACCAGTGCACGAACGATGTCCCGCTCCGACAGAATACCCACAATAGTCCTATCAGGATTGCATACCAAAACTGCGCCGATGCGTTTCGAGGCTAAACGCAAAACGGCAGCACCTAACCGCTCGTCCGGGCCGATCATTTCAACATGATGCCCTTTATTTGCAAGAATCTGCTTAACGCTCATGGCCAGTACTCCCGGGCTTGTGTGATCCGGCATCGGCCAATTGTGTCACTCACCGGCCCGCCGGAGCGCGCCTCTCGGAGCATCTTAAACCAGCGCTCTCGATCGGCGCGGCAACATGGAGATTAGTGCATGAATTCGGAAAAATCGCAAAGCCTTATTCTTCCTCATCGGAAACAGACATAACCGGATCGATGAGCGAGAAAAAGAGAAGGCCGGTTAGAAAACCGCCGATATGAGCTTCCCATGCAATCGTCCCGTCCGTAAGTCCCAGCGGACCGCTCAGAAGTCCGGTCACGATATTTACACCCATCCAAAGCAGCACAAATCGCAAAACTCGTCGGTCGCTCAAGACCCGCTTGAGAGGAAGCGCGGGCGCGCTGAAATGTCCCGACCTATTAAGAGAAAAACCAGAAAGTGCCTCACCCGGTTGAAACATGAAACGGATGGCTGCCGCCATCACTCCGGAAATCGCTCCTGACGCCCCAATGACCGGCATCACATCATCCGGATAAACGATAAAATGTACCAAGGCTCCACCGATCGCCGAGACAATAAACAAGATCAAAAATCGAATAGCTCCAAGCCGTCGCGCAACCAAAGATCCGAACGCCAACAACCACGCAGAATTGACGAACACATGCATCCATCCACCGTGGATAAAGGCGTAACTGACGAGGCTGAGCGGCACGAGACTAGGATGCGCACGCAAATACAGAGCAATCTCGGCACGATCACTTAGTACCGGATCGCCTGAAACCGACGAAGCGAGGTCCGCAACATGACGAAGCACGTCACCCGAAAACCGATCTGCTAAATCTGCAGGCACAAATCCGTAGGCCAACACAATCTCGGTAACCGTATCAGAATCAAGCCTGTCCACGACAAACTCAATCCCAACCATGACCGCTATCAGTCCGAGCACGATCGTCGGCACATTCACAATTGGTTCGCGCGTCATCGTCTATCTCTATCCCATATTAGAAAACGCTTGTGACCATCTCAGGAGAGCCGGTCAAGCAATTTGGCAACCCATGCTTGCATCAAGGTTGCTGTAAAAGCCTGATTCTGGCGTCTTTACGGTCTTGGATAACCGCAAGTATCGGTAAAATACTTCCGGTTTCGTTTCCAAAATTATCACTGGGCACGCGCTACCTTCCCCGTGCCCGACGTTTCTGAACTGAAGGCTGACTCGATTCATATCAACCTTGTCTCAGGAACGATTTCCGATGCGACCTCGGATTCTCTCTTATCATTATGCCCATCTCATAGCGCCCCTCTTATTCACCGCCCTTTTACCGAATTCTGCCGCGGCTCGAGTTGAACGGCCGCTCCCTCAGGCAAGCTTTGAAAAAGTAAGGGCTGACATAGCGTCGCCGTCGGCTTGGCAAGACTTTTGTCGCCGTTACGCGGAAGAGTGCCGCGCTCCGTCAGCGCCTCCCTCTCGCATTACTCTTAATACAGAGACGTGGCAGATCATCTCGGAAATCAACAATTGGGCCAATCATACAATTACACCGATGACCGACATTGAACATTGGGGCGTTATTGACCGATGGGATATTCCGACGGATCAGAAAGGAGATTGCGAGGACTTCGCGCTTCTTAAACGAAAAACACTAAGGGCTCTCGGCTTACCACAATCCGCGCTTTTAATGACCGTAGTGATCAACGATCATGACGAAGGGCATGCCGTCTTGACGGTCGCGACCGATCATGGTGATCTCATCCTCGACAATGTAACTGATCAGATTATCAGTTGGGATCAGACCCATTATTATTTTGTTGAGAGGCAATCGATGAATGATCCCAATATCTGGACGCGCTTGGCAAACCCACAGGGCGAAATGACAGTGGCTTCTCAAATTGATCTGATACAACGCCACAAAGCGGCAAGTGCCATCAACGAGCGTTAACTGCAAATTTTGCGATGTCGGGTGCGATACGATTGAGTGCTGTTTCGAAAGCCGATGCTACGTCAGCCCCGGTCAATTCATGAAATGTCTCATCGGAAACAAATGATCTACTCGCCTCTATACGACCTTCATGCGTATTGATGAGTCTTACAACAATCGCAACATGCGCAACGGGATCATTACCCGGAACGATGTCAAAAGCCGTGATCTCACTCGACACCACACGGTCAGCGACTACTCCGTTCCCTTCGCGTGAGACTGAATATCCCAATGCTTCGATTGCGCGCATAAATCGCGTTTCAACGAGCACGGGAACCCTGTCTGACCATTGCGCCCCAGACAAGTAGTAAACAGCCCCCGTTTGATCGCGTACAGTCATCCGCTCAGTCTCAAGCGCTCGGGACGCCGAGGGTTCGGCAACGACGAGAGCAATATCAAGCGGCTTCAAAGAAACCGTTCGGGCAGGGCTGATGAGATCAAATGTGGCAGGGGGGCCAGATGTACAAGCCCCTAACAGGCCACACATCATAGCGACGTAAGCTGGCAAGACCTGGATGCGCATTTGAAACCAGCTAATGTGTCGCATAGGCTGGGACCGGAGGTTTGGAACCTGTAATCAATTGTTGCGGATTCATCCGAAATTCACGAAGCGTCCGCTCAAGTTCAGCTAGGCTTTTACGACTGTCAGTTGCTACCGCATCGACATTTTGGGCTATCTGTGACGTGCGGCCATCAAGATTGCGGGCAAGCTCCTTCACGGCCCGTGCCGCGTCGCCAAATTCGACGAGCGATCCCCTCACTTCATCCGACCCTACAATAGTTTCTGCCCCTGCAAGCACAGTGTCCAATCGCCCTGCCGCTTTATTCAAACGGTCAACCAAATCGCCTGCCTTAACTGAAACATCCGCGATAGATTCTGTGGCGGACGCAGTCGAATTCAAGATTCGAGTAAGAGAATCTGGATAGGCCGCAAGAGAACGCGAAAAAATCTCAATATTTCGCATGGTTTCAGATATATGACCTTCGTTGTCTGAAAAGACTTTCTCTGCGTGACCGAGCACATCATCAGCCCTCGCCGATAGTCGACGAGCACTTTCGAGCAGATCCTGAAGCTCAGATCGTTCGGCCGTGATCATGGGCGGATTAGCCACATCTTCCACTACAAGACGCTTTGACTGAGGATTGCCCCCGGTCATTTGGATAGCAGCAACGCCTGTAAGCCCCTGAAACTCAAGACGCGCCTTTGTATCTTCATTCACAGGTGTTGTTGCATCGATGGAAACGAAGGCTACTACTTTTCCCGGATCTGAGGGCAAGAGGCTAATCGTGGTCACTTCACCAATTTTAATCCCATTGTAGAATACCGATGACCCGCGAGCGAGGCCGGACACGGAGCCCGAAAAAAGGATCCTATAGGTGGTCAGGGTCCGCGTATCACGGCCAGCGGCCCAAAATACGAATAGGAAGCCGGCCAGAATGACTCCTAGGGTAAAAAGCCCAATCATGACATAATTGGCGCGCGTTTCCATTCACTATACCCTAAGTTCCAAGTCCTCTCGCCGCTTTGCCACAAGAGACGCGGCTCGACGACCATGAAAATAAGTCTTCAACCAAGGATCCTCAGATCTCAACATCACATCCATACGTCCTTCGGCAATGATTCGCCCCTGTCCGAGGGCCGCAATCCGATCACAGATTGTAAACAGACTGCCGAGATCATGGGTGACCATAAAAACAGACAAACCAAGCGTCGCTGATAAAGTGGCAATCAAATCATCGAATTCACCGGCACCAATCGGATCGAGCCCAGACGTTGGCTCATCCAAAAACACCAATTCCGGATCAAGTGCGAGAGCTCTTGCCAATGCTGCCCGCTTGATCATGCCCCCCGATAACTCGGACGGAAGCTTCTTTGCTGCATCCGGAGAAAGCCCAACGAGGTTCAGTTTGGAGTAGGCAATTTCATCCATCAAATCTTGGGAGATATGCCAATATTCACGCATCGGAACTTGAATATTTTGCAAGACCGACAGGGAGGAGAATAACGCACCTTGTTGAAAGAGAACTCCCCACCGCCGTTCAAGGACCCTGCGCTCGTGTGGCTTAACAAGATCAAGGTTTTCGCCAAAAGCAGTGATCGTTCCCGAGTCCTTGTGAAGAAGACCGAGTATCGCCCGCATAAGGACTGATTTCCCAGATCCTGACGGACCAATAAATCCCAAGACTTCGCCGCGCCGAATATCGATATTCAAACCATCCATCACACGTTTTGTTCCAAATGACACCACAAGATCGCGCACTGTCACGATCGGTGTGGCTTCGGTTGGTGTTTGATGGTCAGCATTGCTCATCGCCGAGGAACTCTAAAACCGAATTGCTGCAAAAAACATTGCAAATAAGCCGTCAACGACAATGACCATAAAAATCGATTTTACCACCGCATCGGTAACTTTCCTGCCAAGCGATTCCGCAGAGCCTCGCACGGACAGTCCATCGCCGCACGCAACGAGTGCGATGACCAATGCCATGAAAGGCGCTTTAATTAAACCTGCTAGAAAGGTCTGCAATGCAATGGCATCCTTCAACCGGTCAAGGTAAATATCGAAGGACATGCTCCCATAAACAAAAGAAACAACTGCGCCGCCGAACAAAGCTGACATATCGGAAATAAAGGTTAAAAGCGGCAACCCAACAATGAGGGCTATTACCCTCGGAACAACCAAAATTGCTATCGGATCAAGTCCCATAACCCGCAAGGCATCGACCTCTTCACGCATTGCCATCGAACCAAGTTCAGCCGTGAACGCTGATCCCGAGCGACCTGCAATCATAATAGACGTCAGAAGAACACCAAGCTCTCGTAAAACTAAAATTCCAATCAGATTAACGGCGTAGGGTGAGGCACCAAAGCGGTTTAATTGAAATATGCCTTGTTGAGCGACGATAGCGCCTACGAGAAAAGAAATCAGAGCAATAATCGGGACCCCTCGAAAGGCGACCTGCTCCAACTGAGCCACAATCGACGTGACCCGAATATGGCCGGGCTTCACAAATAAATTGCCGATGGCGGCAGCAACTTGCCCGAGAAAGCCAGTTCCGATCGCAAGATCTTTTCCTGCGCCAACAACGCTTTCCCCCATATCCGCCACAATGTCGATGACGCTTGATGGCGAAGCACGAACCATAATCGGGGACGGATGATAGGAAATCTCATCGAGCAAAACGTGGGCTGCTTTGCTCATGCCTTCGACTGCGACCATAAGGCCACGATGCTCAAGATTGAACCGGCTGCGGTTAATTAGTAGCGCCCCTAAAGTATCCAACGTGTCAATCTGCGATAAATCAAGCACAACCGCCCCGGAAGGGGACGAGGTTTCAACGAGCAACGCCGCGCCTTCGATATCGATGGCAAAGTCAGCTGACCATGCCCCTGTGAGCCGGATAATCCGACCACGTGCCGTCTCGGAAACTGAAACCCCCGGCTTTTGCGTCATAACGCCCTAACGATCCCGAATCTGATCCCGGCAACCACACTACCATGACGCCAGCCGAGAGCGCGATGAGCGGCCAAGGGACGTCAACAGGTTCGTCATCCTCAGGTGCAGCTTGGTAACCAAACGTTGAGAGAACATGATTACACTCTTACTCGTTCCAACAACCATTTTCGGGTTTTAGAATAATATGAGCGGCAAAGGCCCACAAATAGCACTCGAGGACGAAGAGAGTTTCGAAGCTATCGAGCAGGCTGTGATGGAAACGGCACGTGGTCGGTGGTTCTTGGCCGAATTCGCAGCCCGAAGCCGCCGTGCCGATACCAAGGCGCTTATCCAATCATTGGCTGAGCTGGAGCGCGCCTTTGCTGGGGCTACCGCGTTAGCCGTTACCACAAACCTGACCGAGGACATTGCACGCCTCGACCAAGATATTGGTAAATTGGCCGCGATTGTTAGTGGTTATGATGATCAAGACAATTTGCAAAATCTCACCCGACTCGCCCGTGACTCTGAGCGCCAAGCCATCGCTCTTGCGGTTGCCGCAGATCGCGTTCGCGATCATCTGGTCCACATCATATCTGGGCCAAACGAAAAATATCCGATTTCGGACCTCGATCGAGACTTGACCCAGGTGATTGAGTTCGCATCCGAACAGGCCGGATCCGCCCGGCGATTTGCCGCGCTAGCCGAAGTATTTCGTCATATTCGTCAAAGATTGGCTGCACTTTATGCGCTCGCCGATCGCCCCCCGCCCGGTGACCCTCAGATCGGACCTGCCGCCAATGACGCTTTTCCGCAGGATCGTGACCTCAATCGTCAAGCTCCCAGCGACATTGTTGCCTAAGTAAGCTCTTATCGACGCATGGCTGATGCGTTGACATGCCCTTGCTGCAACAGCTCAATTGGCATTTCATCGGTTACAAGCGAGGCGGATTCGGAGGGAAAGTCGTGGATTTGGGAATTTCTGGCCGCAAGGCCATTGTGTGTGCATCGAGCAAGGGGCTCGGGCGGGGATGTGCTTTTGCCCTAGCGGAGGCTGGATGCGAAGTCACGATCAATGGCCGCAATGCTGACTTGGTGGGTAAAACAGCTTCAGAAATCCGCGCCTCGACCGGTGCCATCGTCTTTGAAGTCGTCGGTGATGTATCTGATCCATCAATACAGGATGCTTTGCTCAAAACTTGCCCTGAGCCCGATATTCTCATCAACAACAACGGCGGCCCGCCGCTGAAAGATTTTAGAGCGCTTGACCGCGCCGCACTGATCGGCGGTGTTACTCAAAATATGGTAACGCCGATTGAACTCGTTCAACGCGTCATCGATGGTATGATTGCTCGTCGCTTTGGACGGATTATCAACATCACGTCGTCTTCCGTGCTTACGCCGATTTCTGGACTTGATCTTTCTTCGGGTGCACGAGCTGGACTCACAGCATTTCTGTCCGGCGTCGCCCGTGATGTTGCCCATGCAAATGTGACAATTAATTCGATCCTTCCTGGCATATTTGATACGGACCGTATTAAGAGCAATTTCTCTGTCGCGGCGGCGAGACTGAATCAAACAGAAGAACAAGTTCGGATGGACCGAACAAATTCAGTTCCAGCAAAGCGTTTGGGCACCGCCGATGAATTCGGTAAACTGGCTGCTTTTCTCTCGAGCGCCCATGCTGGCTATATTACGGGGCAAAATTTTCTGATCGATGGCGGCGCCTTCCGTGGAACATTTTAAACATCTCCAAAGGAACGACGCGTCGTGAACCCATTATTGGGGATTGCTCTCAAGATCGCATCAACTTTTCTATTTCTTGCGATGTCAACGCTCGTAAAGATGGTGAGCGACGACGTGCCGGTTGGCGAAGTGATGTTTTTCCGGGCCTTCTTCGCAATGATCCCTCTCGGGATTTGGCTGTGGTGGATTGACGAATTACGCTATGCTTTCAAAACAACACGGTTGTCAGGACATCTGATTAGATCACTATCAGGATCAGGTGGCATGTATTTTGGATTCGCTGCACTGGCGCTCCTGCCACTTCCTGATGCCACGGCGATTGGTTACCTCTCGCCTCTGATTGCGACCGTCCTTGCAGCTGTGTTGTTGAAAGAACAGGTCCACCGCTATCGTTGGGCAGCGACTGGCATTGGTTTTATGGGCACAATCGTTATGGTTGCTCCGCATCTTGCACAACGCGATTTCTCAGCGTTTCTGACGGCGGGTCCGGCGCTCGGGGCGCTCGCGGGTATTACGGCGTCATTGTGCAACGGCTTCTCATCAATTCAAATCCGAAAGCTGGCACAGCTCGAGAGAACCGGAACGATCGTGTTTTACTTTCTGCTCGTAACGTCAGCAATCGGACTTGCAATATCTCTCCCTGTGTGGCGGACCCCACCACCATATGAAGCTGCTTTGCTGGTTCTCTCCGGCTTTTTTGGTGGCATCGGACAAATTCTGATCACGGCAAGCTACCGGCATGCCGATGCGTCTGTCGTGGTGTCATTCGAATACACGACTTTGATTTGGGCGGTCGCAATCGGATTTTTTATTTTTGGTGACATTCCCCATCCGGCCATTCTGGTCGGTGCAGCGATTGTGATTGCCTCAGGATTGTATGTTATCAGCCGCGAGCGTCGAACGGTTAAGAAAATGCGGAAAGACAATCCGTCTCTGTTCGAGCAGCCATTGTAGGGATCTCGTATGATGACCGCTATTGCCGTTACAATTGCTGGCTCGGATTCAGGCGGCGGGGCCGGAATTCAAGCAGATTTGAAAACCTTCTCGGCACTCGGCGTTTACGGTGCTAGCGTGATCACAGCACTAACCGCGCAAAACACGCTTGGCGTTACGGCCATTCATGATGCCCCTTCGGCTTTCGTCACTGCTGAAATCGATTCCGTTTTTTCCGACCTAGCGGTCAATGCCGTTAAAATCGGAATGCTAAGCCGAGTCGATATTATTCGCGCAGTGGCCCAAGGACTGAGCAAATGGCGTCCTGCATATACGGTTCTCGATCCTGTGATGGTTGCCACAAGCGGAGATCGGTTGATTGAGGACGATGCTATTCGCTTTATCGTGAATGACCTGTTTCCGCTCGCGACATTGATTACGCCTAATCTCGCAGAAGCGGCGACATTGCTCGGAGCGCCAATGGCTGTCACAGAAGCTGATATGCATTATCAGGGTAAAGAGTTGCTAAAGATGGGAGCACGTGCAGTATTAATGAAGGGCGGCCACGGTTCATCGCCAGAAAGTGTCGATCTGCTGCTAACACAGGACCGGATCACACGATATTCCGCACCGCGTTTTGACACAAAAAATACGCATGGCACCGGCTGCACCCTTTCTTCCGCAATCGCAGCAGGACTCGCAAAAGGCGAAATGCTTGAGGAAGCTGTCGCGCAAGCCAAGGCCTATGTCACGGCAGCCATAGAGGCATCGAATGATCTCAAAATTGGCCATGGTTCTGGCCCTGTACACCATTTTCACGCATTTTGGTCATGAAAAATGTTCTTGCGTTTGAAGGTCTGGGATCGAGGATTGCCGCGCTCGGCTTCGCGCAAATTATCAATTGGGGGGTGCTTTATTATACGCTCGCCTTGATAGGTCCACTGGTGATGGCAGAGACTGGTTGGTCAGAAGCCTTTGTCTATTCGGGGTTTGCGGTCGCTACTATTTTAACGGGTCTTTGTGGACCGTTTGCAGGCCGTGCCGTTGATCGATTGGGCGGGTTACCAGTCATGATGGTAGGCACCGCGATATCCGCGGTCGGCGTCCTCATCCTTGGTCTGGCATACAGCGCAACCACCTATCTTATTGCGTGGGCTATGATGGGGATTGGCATGTCAGCGTGCCTGTATGACTCCTCTTTTGCGGCCCTTGCCCAAATGGCCGGACCGATGACGCGGCGTGCTATTTCCGGACTCACTCTCGTTGCAGGCTTTTCATCAACCGTGACCTGGCCACTCACGTCGCTCCTCTTGACAGTTACTGACTGGCGAGGCGTGTGCTTTGCAGATGCAGCTGCGATGATCGGAATTGCCATACCATTAACCGGCGCTGCACTTCGTTCTACGCAGCGCAATCGAACTGACACTGCGTCCACCGCTATCGGCACTAAAGAAAACAGCGCGCGATCAAAGCCGGCATCTGTGCCTCGCGATCGTTTTATTCAGGCCATGATATTGTTCGCACTGATCTTTACCGCGCAAGGCTTCGTCGTCAACGCGATGTCAATCCATGTGCTCAGCATTTTCACTGCGCTCGGCATGGGTGGTACGGCAGCATTGCTCGCTGGAACATTGATTGGTCCCGCTCAAGTCGCAGCAAGGCTTATTGAACTAATTTTTGGAAAAAGTCTTTCTGCTATGCGACTTGGATTAATAACAATGGGACTATTTCCCATTGGTCTTCTTGTGCCACTCATATGTCCACCGTCCATCGCAACAGCCTTATGTTTTGGCATTGTTTATGGTGCATCTGCGGGGCTTTCGACGATTGCGCGTGGCGTTATGCCTTACGAACTCTTTGGCGCTGAAGGGTATGGTCGGCGATTAGGGCTTTTGTCATCGCCAACGCTTTTGGCAAAAGCCTTTGCGCCAGCAGCTATTGCTGCCGTGATGGGCGCTTTTGGACCCGAAGGGGCAGTTTGGACCTGTGTTGCGACGGGGGCTTTCGCATTTATCTTGACGATTGGGTTGGCTGTAACAGTCAGTTCAAGCGGATAGAAGCTTCCCTTTTTTCTAAGATTCCGGCATTATGAACAATATCGTTCTTCGTACGGAACGAATCTCTGTTCATTTGGAGCGAGTGTATGGGCATTGAAGGAAAAGATAAGGCACGCGTGCTCGATACTGGGGCGCATGCGTTATCGGGACAGTTGGGCAAAACAATCCAACGTTTGCGCAAAGCTTATCATCTGTCGCTATCAGAACTCGCCGAGCAGTCCGGTGTTGCCAAGTCAATTATCAGTCAGATCGAGCGGAATGAAACCAATCCAACCCTAGCAACAATTTGGCGTCTTTCTCAGGCGCTAGATATTTCCATCGAGCGAGTTCTGTCCGTCTCTGAAGACGAACCTTTTATTGATAAAACCTCGCGGGGTGATACGCCCATCCTGTTTTCAGACGATGGAAAAGTGAGGCTTGGAATCATTGGTTGGATCAAAACCGTTGAATGGCTGCAGTGGTATGATGTTCATGCCGAACCAGGCGGTGTTTTAGAGTCGGACGCGCACCAACGCGGCTCTATTGAATGTTTATCGGTCCTTGATGGCGAAATGGAAGTCGAAGTTGCGGGTGTAATTCAGACGGCCAAGGCTGGCGAAACATTACGCTATCGGTGCGATCGTCCGCATGTCGTCCGTAATGCGTCCGATACGTCAGCTCACGCTACGATGGTATGCATCTTAAAAGCGGCGGTGATGGAATAAAAAACGGGCCAGCAAGGCCCGTTTTATTTAACACTCTGCTCGGCAATCACTCTGCTGCCATACGACTCACACTTTGAATCGCTTCGAAGATACGGCTAGGCGTTGCTGGCATTTGTAGATGTTTTATCCCATATGCCCTATCCAGTGCATCAATCACCGCATTCATAATCGCCGGGGTCGATCCAATCGATCCCGCCTCACCGGCACCCTTGATGCCGAGCGGATTGGTGGTTGACGGTACGTTCTTTGTCTCAAAATGATAGTTCGGCAAACTATCAGCACGCGGCAGTGTGTAATCCATGAGCGTCGCAGAGACGAGCTGCGCATCTTGATCATAAACCGTGTGCTCCATCAGAGCTTGGCCAATTCCTTGTGCGACTCCGCCATGAACTTGCCCTGCGAGAAGCAACGGATTCACTGCCATGCCGAAATCATCGCAAATCGTGTAGCGCAAGATTGAAACAACACCCGTATCAGGGTCAATCTCGACTTCGGCCACGTGCGTTCCATTTGGGTAAGTCGCATCTGGTGGCACAAAATTTCCAAGACCGCGCGTCATATCCGGTGTGGCTTGAGGAAGTTTTGCGATATCGCTGAACGTCAGTTTGCGATCGGTGCCGGCAATGCGAACCGCACCATCGGAAATTTCAAGATCTGCAACATTTGTCTCTAATTTATCGGACGCTAGTTTTTTGAGCTTCTCCGACAGATCCTTCGCGGCAAGCGATGTTGATACGCCGCCCACGGGGATGGAACGAGAACCACCGGTTCCATGTCCCGTGGCGACACGCTGTGTGTCACCCTGAACAACCTTGATCTTGTCGAGCGGTAAATCCAGATGCTGCGAGGCAAATTGCGCATAGGCCGTCGCATGGCCCTGCCCGTTTGACTGCGTGCCCGAATAGATCGTGATGCTGCCATCTTTCTCGAGATCAACGGCAACCTCTTCACCATTGCCCCAGGCCGTACACTCGATATAGGTCGCAAGACCGATCCCTCGAAGCTTGCCTAACTTCTTCGATTGTTTAAGCCGTGTTTTGAAGCCGTCCCAGTCTGCACTGAGCATCGCTTGCGTCATGTGGGCATTGAAATCGCCTGTGTCATAGACACGCTTTCCAACGGGAGTCTTGTAAGGCATCGCTGATGCGGGAATGAAATTCTTGCGCCGCAAGGTCTCTGGCTTCATTCCGAGTTCACGAGCAGCGTAATCAACAAGGCGCTCCAAATTATACGCGGCTTCTGGACGCCCCGCGCCACGGTAAGCGTCAACCGGCACTGTATTTGAATAAACCGCACGAAGACGAATGGAGATGAGAGGTGTGCGATAAACACCCGTCATCATCGATGCGCAAAGATAGTGAATATAAGGGCCAAATTGCGATGCATAAGCGCCAAGATTACCGACAATATCGGTCTTTAAAGCAAGAAACTTACCGCCCTTATCGACTGCGAGTTCCATTGTCGTAATATTGTCGCGCCCATGCGCATCGCCCAGAAAATGCTCGGAACGATCCGCTATCCACTTAACCGGACGCTTCAACCGACGCGCAGCTTCGAGCACAAGTGGATATTCGCGATACATGAAACTTTTGGTACCAAATCCACCGCCGACATCCGTTGTGACAACATGAATGTGGTCCTGCGGCACTTTGAAAATCTTGCCTGCAAGTGTGTCACGCATGCCATGCACGCCTTGGCTCGTGACCGTAATTTTCAGTTGCTTTGTTGCAGGATCATATTCACCGATGGCGCCGCGCGTTTCCATATAGTTTGTCACGAGGCGATTGTTCTCAACCTCTAACGTCAAAATGCGATCTGCTTTTGCAAAAGCAGCTTCGACTTTCTTCGCATCGCCATAATGACACTCGTAAGCAAGATTATTCTTCTGCTCATTCCACACTGCTGGTGCATTTTTGGCCAATGCCGAGCGAATATCTGGCACCGCTGGGAGTGCTTTGTAATCAATGACAATTGCTTCCGCGGCATCCTTCGCCGCAATCAGTGTATCGGCAACAATGAAGGCGACCGCATCGCCAACAAATTTCACAGCATTCTTTGCGAGTATTGGAATATTGGCGACATGGTTTTGCGTACCATCACTGTTTGGCATTGGCGCAAGGCACGGCACATCGCCAAGATCCGTTAGATCGGCAGCCGTAAGGATCAACTTAACGCCTTTAACGGCTTTAGCTGCCTCGAGATCCTTGATCACAAAATCAGCATGGGCATATGGACTTCTCAGAACATATCCGACGAGCAATTTATCCATCTGCAAATCGTCGGTGTATTGTCCGGCACCCGTCAAAAATCTTGCATCTTCAACGCGACGGAGGGGTTGGCCGATTCCAAACTTCATTGTGCTCATAGTTTCACTCTCCATCTCATCGGTATTAAATTGGTTATGCCGTCATTTACGCTCAGGGCATGAAACCAAGGAAAGCGACAGATTGTCGCTCGTATCAGGTTACTCACTTCCGGTTTCGACGACCTGTCCAGTAGCGACCCAATCAAGAAATCCACCTGCATAATGCGCATCAATCGGAAGTCCTTGATCAAAGGCCATCGCCGCAGCCGTCAGGGACCTTCGACCAGACCGACAAGACAACACAATTCGCCGACCATGAGTCTCCGGAATTGCGGCGACATCAAAAACTGACAACGGTACGAGGACTGAGCCCGGAATATGTCCCGCTTCAAATTCATTGGGTTCGCGCACATCGACAAGCAGGATCGATCCGTTGGAAAGCCCCTCTTTGATCGTGTGAACGTCGAGATTTTCAACGGTCGGGGCAGCGTCAATCGCCATCGTCACCTTCCAGACTCAAGACAGTAATCAAGGAATTTAGCGAGAGTTTAGTCTATCTTGCCAGATTTGGAAGGGCTTTGACCTGAAAGCTGATATGCGCATCTGGTCGGCATGCGCTAATCAGCGTGCGCAGCTGGTGCGGGCGCTGCCGCTTGACCGTCAGGTTTTCTGAGTAAGAGAACGAGCGGGAGCGCAAGGAGGGTCACAAAAAACATCAAAAGATAGTCATTCATATAGGAAATCAGCCCCGCTTCCCGCATAACGAGACCCTCAAGCATCCCTTGGCCAAGCGCCGTTGATGAATCAAGCATGTCCGACACCCCGCTCAACGGAATACCAAGGCCGAAGAGTGATACGGTTTCAGCAATCCGGGTCCGATAGAGTGTTGTTCCCGATACAAGTTGGGAAATAACAATCGACACGCCTATAGAACTGCCGAGATTTCGGATAAGCGTCCAAAGCGCCACACCGTCGGTGCGTAATGCGGCAGGCAAAGTCGCGAAGGCAGCACTGTTTAAGGGCACAAAGATAAAGCCAAGCCCGAATCCTTGCGCAATACTCGTTTCGACAATCCAGAGAGCTGACGTCTCTGGCGAAAAATACACGTTTTGCCAAATCGACCAGAGCGATAAAAGGAGCCCGACCAGAACCAAAGGGCGCGCATCAAAACTTTTGAGAAGACGCCCTACCACCATCATCGCTACCAATGTTCCGATACCTCGAGCGCCTAAGAGCTCGCCTGCGGCCATGATAGGATACCCCATGACGTTTTGGATATAGGGAGTAATCAACGCCATGGAGGCTAGCAAAATGATGCCAACAACAAACATCAAAAGCAAAGCAACCGCAAAATTCCAATCCGTGAAAACCGCAAGGGGTATAAAAGGACGCGGAATGGTCAATGCGTGGGCGAGAAAAATATAAAGCCCCGCTACCGCAATCGCAGTTTCGATGACAATTTCAGTGGAATCAAACCAACCAACTTGTTCGCCCCGATCAAGCATTAATTGTAAAGATCCGATGGCTGTCGAAAGCGCCAGAAATCCTAACCAATCGAATGGAATATCTTTTCGTGCTGCCGTTTCATCCATGATCGCCGACAGTCCGAGAACAGTGAGAATTCCAAACGGAAGATTAACAAAGAAAACCCATCTCCACGACAAAACCTCGGTCAACCAACCACCTAAAGTGGGGCCCATAATGGGCCCCAACATCACACCCATGCCCCAAATCGCCATAGCCTGTCCACGTTGCTCGATAGGGTAAGCATCCAGCATGACAGCTTGAGACAGAGGCACAAGAGCAGCGCCGAAAATGCCCTGCAACAAGCGAAAGAGAACCATTTCTTCGATGCTTTGCGCGACGCCACACAGCATCGACGCAATGGTAAATCCGGCAGCGCAGACGATAAACAGTTTCTTGCGGCCAAAACGCATCGACATCCATCCGAGCGGAGCGGTCATGATAGCCGCAGCAACGATATAGGACGTGAGAACCCAACTCACTTGATCCTGCGTTGTTGCAAGTGAACCCTGCATGTAAGGCAGGGCGACATTGGCGATCGTGGTATCGAGCGCCTGCATAATTGTCGCCATCATCACACACACTGTGAGCGCGATACGTTTGAACCCATCAGAACCGGATAGTGTCATTGCCCCTTACTCGGATGCGGATGCCGACAACCCAAAAATCGACGCCATTGAACGTTTGTGACCGGAATCAATTTCCACTTGCGCACTCATACCGGACTTCAGGTCGGCAAGATTGGAGCCAGCATCAAATTCAATTCTGACGGGAACGCGCTGCACCACTTTAACCCAATTGCCACTCGCATTTTGCGCAGGCAACACCGCAAATTCTGCTCCGGTGCCAGGGCTTAGAGACGCAACTTTCCCGTGCCACGTCCGATTCGGATAGGTATCAACTGAGATGGATACGGGCTGACCTTCATGCACATAAGTAAGGTCGGTTTCCTTCGGGTTAGCGATCACCCACGGATGACCTTGATCAACAATCACAAGGATGGCTGTTCCGGGAACCACGTAACGTCCCAGCTGAATGGAAGGAACTTGCGTTGCAATACCATCCATCGATGCGCGGACAATTGTGCTATCGAGATCGCTCTTGGCTTTGTCTCGAGCTGCTTTTGCTTCGCGATAGGGCGCAAAATCATTCAAAGCGAGGTCAGGATTGCTCTGCAGTTGGACCGATATGGCCTCCTTTTTCTGCTCCAAAGCTTCAAGCGATGTCCTGGCGGCGACCAATGCGAGGGCTGCAGTGTCGACATCATTTCGTGAGGTTGCTTTTGAGGCCAGTAACTCAGCTCGACGATCAGAATCTGCCTGCCTTAATTCTAGCGTCTGTCGGTCCAGATCAATTTGTCGATCCAAACTCTTCAATGAAAGTTTCAATGACTCAAATACCGTGATGGTTTGCGCGAGATGCGCATCCGCTTGTTTGAGCGTTAACTCATAGGTTGCCGGATCAATACGGAACAACACGTCACCGGGCTGAACATGTTGTCCTTCTTTTACGTCAACTGATAAAATGCGACCAGCGACCGATGGCGTAACGATCACCTTCTGGGCAACCACATAGGCGTTATCCGTCGAGACATAGCGCCCACCCCAGAGCCAAACGAGCCCTGCAATGATGATAACGGCTATCGGGACCCCCACAAGCAATACAATCCGGCGATTGAGTTTTGCGCTTCTTGGCGATACTGGCTCGATATTGTCGCTCATTACGCGTTTCCTTTGCTGTCATGGCGGCTGGTGCTGCGGTGGCGCGCGCCAAGATTGAGTTTCATCCTCGTCAATGAGCGGCTCATCACATCGATCGATACGTCATCGACGCCTGCCAAGGCTTCAGACATTACGATCTCGCCCATAATTGCCAGCTTTTCGAGGACGGCACGTGCCTTGTCTTTCAAATAAAGCCGGTAAACACGACGGTCTTCGGGGTCGCCCCGCCGCTCCACAAGGTCGAGCTCGACGAGGCGATCCACCAACCGTCCAAGGGTGATTGGCGCGATTTCGATTTGCGCCGCGAGATCCGCCTGCTTCAACCCCTCACAGCGCTCAACCCGCACCAGCAAGGACCATTGTGCACGCGTCATCCCAATCTCGCGCGCTTTTTGATCGACCGTCGTGCGTAAGGCACGGGCGGTGTCAGACAGCAAAAAGCCTAATTCGCGGTGCGAGAGCGACATGACGGTTCTAACCAAAGCTTAATATAAGCTTGCTTATGATCTAACGGAGCGAGACAATCAAGGGAAAAGGGCAAGCGCCAGATCTGCAAAAAATGCAGAGCGGCCGGCCAGTTACTCAAAGCCGTGGCAAAAATGGTCGAACGGACCGACTTGAGGCGCGGCTACGAAGTCAGCGCTTCAACACCCGTTGAATCAATTGAGGCGGCGAGCTCCTGCAAATTTCGTCCCTGCACGATTCTGTCTGGGGCAATTTCAGCCATCGGGACGAGCACAAATGCCCGCTCTCGGAAGCGCGGATGCGGAATTTCAACTTCAGCATTTTTCATCGTGATATCATCGTAGAGAATGATATCGATATCTATAACCCGCGGTCCCCAGCGGACTGCAGAAACACGATCCCGACCCATGGCTGCTTCAAGTCCAAGGCATTTTTTCATTAAATCGTTCGGCGATAGGCTGGTTTTGAGGCGCACCGCGACATTGATAAAATCATTTTGTTCGACAGGGCCGATGGGCTTAGTGCGATAAAGTCTCGAGATTGCGAGAACGAATAAATCAGGATCAGCTCGCAAGCGACGCACTGCATCTGCAATGTGATCGGCTGCAACACCAATATTGCTTCCAAGACTCAAAACGACGTCAGCCATTTCGGCGCGCTTCGAGTGTCACAGCAACATCATCAAAAATCGCCGCGACCGGCGCAGACGGTTTGTGAACTGTCACTTTCAAAAATTCAATCGTTGGGAACTTCGCCATGACCGCGTTGATCACAACTTTCGCCGCACGCTCAATTGTCCTAAATTTCTCACTCAAAAACGCATACTCAACGCAGTGAATAACATCTTCGTAAGAAATTGTACCTGCCAATTTATCCGTATCAGTTGCTGTCACCCCCGTCACAGCAAGATCTAAATCGACATAAAAGCGCTGTCCGATGCGCTGCTCTTCATCATTGACGCCATGATAAGCGAAAAGTGACAGCTTTTTTACAGTAATGTTGATTACACTCATTGGTATTCTTTCAGAAAATCCGTGACGCGAGCGGCCTGAACAGCTTCTTTTACATCATGTACGCGTATAATTTCTGCACCGTTCAAAATTGCAGCCGTATGCAGGGCAATTGTTCCGGGCAGACGCTCCTCTGGTGTTGACGTGACTATTTTTCCAATCAGTGATTTGCGTGATGCTCCAACTAATAGAGGACACTCAAGCTCCTTGAGCTCGGCCAAATGAGCGAGCGCCTGATAGTTCTGCTCAAGCGTCTTGCCAAACCCGATTCCAGGATCGAGAGCCACCCTCGCTTGAGGAACTCCGGCCAAAAAGGCGCGATCTCGTGACTGACGGAGGAAATTCTTCAAATCCGCAACGATGTCAATCGACGCATCAATCTCCTCCCGATTATGCATGACAACGAGGCCCGCCTCATGACGCGCGGCCAGCTCTGCCAAGCGCGGGTCTGCCACGAGTCCCCATATATCGTTGACAATTGAGGCCCCTGCCCGAAGTGCTTCGTCTGCGACGGCTGCTTTCGTTGTATCAATGGAAATCGGAACCGTGAGACGGCCTCGTAATGCTTCGATCACAGGCATGATGCGGGCTAACTCTGTGGCCGTGTCGATCTTTGTGTGACCAGGGCGGGTTGACTCCGCGCCAATATCGATGATGTCGGCGCCCTCTTGCTCCATCGCCAGAGCATGAGCTACTGCGGCTTCAAC
>Ga0164296_1001529_pt1 | contig 24382 bp, 24 predicted proteins | sample GEODES057metaG_FD_113533 | JGI IMG/M metagenome (GOLD analysis project Ga0164296, IMG submission 113533) | Dystrophic lake water microbial communities from Trout Bog Lake, Wisconsin, USA - GEODES057 metaG | ecosystem: Environmental > Aquatic > Freshwater > Lake | place: USA: Trout Bog Lake...
GTCTTGCGGCGGCCGGTGCCGTAATAAGTTGAGCTTGCAGGCATAGTCTTCTCTTTGAAACGTTCTGGCGTCAGGCGAGATCCAGCGCTTTCGGCTGCTGGGCGGCATGCGGATGCTTATCGCCCGCGAAAACATGGAGTTTCTTGAACATCTTACGGCCGAGCGGGCCCTTCGGCAGCATGCCCTTGACGGCGATCTCGATCGCACGCTCCGGGTGTTCCGCCATCATCTTGCCGAGCGAGATCCCCTTGATGCCACCGATCGCACCCGTGTGGTGGTAGTACATCTTGTCGCTCATCTTGGCGCCGGTGACTGCGATCTTGTCGGCATTCAACACCACGATGTTGTCGCCGCAATCCACGTGCGGGGTATAGGCCGGCTTGTGCTTGCCACGCAGGCGCATCGCAAGTGCAGTGGCGAGACGTCCGAGCGTCTTGCCGGAAGCATCGACGACGAACCAGTCGCGACGCACTGTCTGATTGTTTTCAAAACTCGTATACATGGAACGACCCTAGGGGCTCGGCGAAAGACCGCGAAGTGTACTGGGTGCCGAGCTTTTTGGCAAAGCCCCTTGTGAATCGAACGGCAAACCGCGGTGCCCGGGTCGGCGCGTCTATATACTAGTGGCTCGCGGAGGTGGCCGATGCGCACGTTGACTGTGACCGACAGGCTTTTTTCCGTTATTGATCAGGGACTTAGAGTCACCCTGGGCGCATCGACCGGTCGCTCCGGTCGTCCTCAGCCAGAGCCCGCGCCCGCCATGGACCCGCCTTCACCCCCCCGCGGATCGGCCGCCGCGGGACAGTCGATCGCGCTGATGCGCGTCAATCATGCCGGAGAAGTCGCCGCCCAGGCGCTATACCACGGTCAGGCACTCGTGGCCCGAGATCCCGCATTACGTGATTTCCTGCTCACGGCAGCCGCAGAGGAAGGCGACCATCTGGATTGGTGCCGAACTCGCCTCGAGTCGCTCGGTGGGCGCACAAGCCTGCTGAATCCCCTCTGGTTTGGCGGCTCCGTCGCCATCGGCATGCTCGCAGGACTGTGCGGCGATCGCGTCAGTCTCGGGTTCATCGCCGAGACCGAGCGCCAGGTCGAAGGGCATCTCGATGAACACCTCGGCAAGCTGCCTAACGACGATCATGCAAGCCGCGCGGTCCTCGAACAGATGAAGGCCGATGAAATCCGCCATGGCGCCCACGCACTCGACCGCGGTGGCCAAGCGCTGCCCGCTCCGATCAACGCGTTGATGCGACTGACCTCGAAAGTCATGACCGCAAGCGCACGCTGGATCTGAGAATTGATGCACCTGACACACGGTTGAGCTACATTATGTTCCGTTGTTGACATCAACGATGGCCCCTCGGGGCACCACAAGGACAACGAGCAATGGATGAGCCTACGAAGCCCTTAAGCGACTTGCCGGCAATCAACCGGTTTCTGAGCTATTGCCGCGTCCGTCCGGTGACGGCAAAAACCGTCCTGATCCATGCCGGGGATGTGCCGGACACGCTCTACTACATCATGAGCGGCTCCGTCGAAGTGATGATCGAGGATGAAGAAGGCAATGAGATGGTGCTCGCCTATCTCAACAAGGGCCAGTTCTTCGGCGAGATGGGGCTCTTTCAGGAAAGCTCGGCGCGTAGCGCCTGGGTACGCACGCGGCAACGCTGCGAACTTGCCGAGATGACCTACGCGCGCTTCCGCCAGATCGCGGCGGAAAGCCCCAGTCTGATCTTTGAACTCGCGACGCAACTCGCGACGCGCCTTGATCGCACGAACCGCAAGCTCGGCGACCTGGCCTTCGTCGACGTCACAGGCCGCGTCGCTCACGCGATCATGGATCTTTGCGGCGAACCGGACGCGATGACTCACCCGCAGGGCATGCAGATCAAGGTGAGCCGCCAGGAACTGTCCCGCCTCGTCGGCTGCTCACGCGAGATGGCGGGCCGAGTCCTCAAGGTCCTCGAGGAACAAGGCCTGCTCACCGCAAGCGGCAAGACGATCGTGGTCTTCGGCGCCCGACCCAAGGTCAAGACGCGACCCACCACCGTTCCGGTCACGGAAGCACGCGGCCGCGCGCTACCGAAGCGTGCGCCGGCGCCGGTGGACGACGAGGATGAGGACGACGAGGACTGATCGCTCACGACCCACGCGGCCAGTCTGTGCACACCCCACGCCAAGTGGGGTGTGTCGTTTCAGGGCACCGTTAAACGGGCAAGCACTCAGCCGACGGCAGCGATCTCAGCGCGCATCGCCCGAATGGTGTCGCGATAATCTTTCGCTCCGAAGATCGCGGAACCGGCGACGAAGGTATCGGCACCCGCGGCCGCGATCTCGCCGATATTGTCGATCTTGATGCCGCCGTCGACTTCCAGACGAATCTCACGCCCACTGGCTTGTATCAACTGACGGACGGCCGTCACCTTCCTGAGCACGCTCGGAATGAAAGCCTGCCCGCCGAAACCCGGATTCACGGACATCAACAGAATGAGATCGACCTTGTCCATCACCTGCTCAAGCATCACGAGCGGCGTGGCGGGGTTCAGGACGATGCCAGGCCGACAACCGTGCTCGCGGATCAAGCCGATCGTCCGGTCGACATGATCACTCGCCTCCGGATGAAAACTGATCCACGTCGCACCGGCGCGCGCGAAATCGGGTATCAAACGATCCACGGGACGCACCATCAGATGCACGTCGATGGGCGCCTTGACACCGTGTTTGCGTAGCGCCTCGCACACCAGTGGACCGATGGTCAGGTTCGGCACGTAATGGTTATCCATCACGTCAAAATGAATCCAGTCGGCACCGGCGCCGAGGACCGAGTCGACCTCCTCGCCAAGCCGAGCGAAGTTCGCAGACAAAATCGAAGGGGCGATGATCGGTGTCATGAGCGTGCGCTGTCGATGAACGAAGCCCGATAGTATCAGCGTCCCGAGAGCAGATGGGCCACCGCAACCAAGGCGTCGACGCCACCCTCCATCATGTAATGCACCGGCGGCTCGCCCTTGAACGGGGCCTCGCGACGTGGCTCATGGACCCAGCGAAAGCCACGGTCGCCCGTGAGGCCACTCTTGGCGAGCGCCGCATGGATGCCGGTGATGATCTGGATACGCTTTTGCTGAGCGGGCGTGAGCCGCGGCCCATGACCGACTCGGTAGCGGCGCAACACGGCAACCGACGGGCAGCGGAGCAGTTTGCACTGTTGGATCTCGGAAAGCTCCCACGCGTCGGCGACCCGGAAGTAGGACTGCAACGCCGCGGGCACATGACCGGCGACCGGCGGCGGGGCGTCAGCGGAGACCACGGTGCTCGACGACGAGGTCGTAGGCTTGACGGATACGCTGGGTCTTTTCCTTGGCCAGTTCCTGCATGGACTCCGGCAACCCCCGCGCGACCAACTTGTCCGGATGATTTTCGCTCATCAGGCGACGATACGCCTTCTTGACCTCCGCGTCGCTGGCACTTGCCGTGACTCCGAGCGTTTCATAGGCCATCGCCAGGCGCGCGCCATGCGGGGGCACAGCACCGCTGCGCGCGCCGGCACCGGCGCCGTAGGCATGACCGCCAAAACCACCCTCTCCGCGCAGAATCGACTCCAGCGCATCGAGATCGATACGGCCAAAGCCCAGACGCTCGCCGATCCCCCACAGCAGACCACGAACCGGGCCGGACAGATCGTTGCCCAAGAGCCCGGCCCGCAGCTGAATCTCCATGAAAAAACGCAGCAGATCGGGCCGCCAGGCACACAATCGTCGCAGCTGCTCCAGTTCGGACTGCAGCGGATAGCCCACCGCCTTTCCGCGGTTGAACGCCTCGATGGCTCGATGCACGTGGGCCTGATCCAGCCTCATCTGGCGCATGATCGAGCGCGCCGCATCGATCTCGGCTTCCGACACACGCCCATCGGCCTTGGCCAGATACCCCATGACGGCAAACGTGGTCTCGAACAGGGCCCCGGAGATACGCGCCGGGTCGGCGTCCGCCTCGCCCCCCGCACCACGCGAACGACTCTCGGCAAGATCGTACTGGTGACCGAGCAGCAGACCGACTGCAGCCCCCACGGGGCCCGCCAGCAATCCCACCGCCGCGCCGATAATTTTTCCCGTCCAACCCATCAGATTTCTTGACCCTGGTTTCCGGCCCTTGCCAGAATGCGTCTCCATGACGGAGCTGCCGTTCATGGTAGCAGCGATAAGGCATGTACCGTCCTATGAATACCTCTCCCCCGGTCTTTGAAACCCACCTCAGTGGCTTGTCGCTGATCCACCGCGGCAAAGTCCGCGACGTGTATGCGATCGACGAGACCTACATGCTGATCGTCACCACCGATCGCCTCTCAGCCTTCGATGTCGTTCTGCCGGACCCCATCCCGCAAAAAGGCCAGGTGTTGACGCAGATCTCGAATTTCTGGTTCGAACGCACGCGCGGCATCGTTGCAAACCACCTGACCGGCCGCGCCGTCGAGGATTTTGTCGGCAACGCCGACGAGCGAGCCCTGCTTGCGGGGCGTTCCATCGTCGTCAAGCGCCTGAAGGCACTACCGGTCGAGGCCATCATCCGCGGCTACCTGATCGGCTCCGGCTGGAAGGACTATCAAGCGACCGGTGAAGTCTGCGGCGTCAGCTTGCCAAGGGGCCTTCGCATGGCCGACCGCCTCGCGACGCCAATCTTCACGCCCGCCACCAAGGCGGCGGTGGGTGAACACGACGAGAATGTGTCCGTGGCCACGGTCGCCGCGACCATCGGCAGTGCGCTCACCGAGAAAATCGCGGCGACCGCGCTCGCGCTCTACGACCATGCCGCGCGCTATGCGCTGGATCGCGGCATCATCATCGCCGACACCAAATTCGAGTTCGGTCTTGATGACCGCGGCGACCTGGTGCTGATCGATGAAATCCTGACGCCCGATTCCTCACGTTTCTGGCCCGTGGACGGTTACGCCCCCGGACAAAATCCACCGTCCTTCGACAAGCAGTACGTCCGCGACTATCTCGAGACACTCGATTGGAACAAGCGCGCCCCGGGACCCCACCTGCCGGAGAAGGTCATCCAAGGCACCACCGAACGTTATCTGGAAGCACGACGACGCCTGATGGGCAGCTGACACTGGCGCCCGGAGGACACTCAGTCGCTCGCGGACGGGAAGATACCCGTGAGCGCACAGTTCAATCGACTACTCGCCGGCAATCGTCATCTCATCCAGCAGTATCGAGCCGGTCCTGATTGAACCGCGCGCGTCGACATCGCGACCCACCGCGACGAGATTTCGAAACATGGTGCGCAGATTGCCGGCAATGGTGATTTCATTGACCGGATAGGCGATTTCCCCACCCTCGACCCAGAACCCCGACGCGCCCCGGGAATAATCCCCCGTCACGCCGTTGACACCCTGCCCCATGAGCTCGGTGACCACGAGACCCCGGCGGAGTTTTCGCAGCAGTCCGGTGAAGTCTTCGTCACCCGGTGCCACGAACAGGTTGTGCACGCCCCCCGCATGTCCGGTCGTACGCAAGCCGAGCTTGCGGGCCGAATAAGAGCTCAGCAAATAGCCGTCGAGCACTCCCTTCGCCACCAACTCCCGGTCCCGTGTGACGCATCCCTCCCCATCGAAGGGGGCACTGCCCAAGCCCTTCGGCAGATGCGGGCGTTCCGTCAGCCCGAAAAAATCCGGAAAGACCTGAGTGCCCGCGGCGTCGAGCAGGAAGCTGCTGCGACGATACTGCGCGCCACCCCGGATCGCGCCGAGGAAATGGCCGATCAGACCGCGCGCCAACTCCGGCACGAACAGCACCGGCGCGCGGGTCGTGGCGAGTCTGCGGGCTCCCAAACGACGCACCGTGCGCCGAGCCGCCTCCCGCCCGATCGATTCCGCGCTCTCGAGGGCCGGCCACTCCCGCGAGGCGCTGTACCAGTAATCCCGCTCTTGTTGATCGCCCTCGGCGCCCATCATCACGCAACTGACGCTGTAGTAGGTGGAGGGGAAGCCCGCCAAAAACCCGAGCGAGTTACCGAAGACGCGAAGCGCCTGGTGCGCATTCACCGAAGCGCCCTCGGAGTTGGTGATCCGCGTATCCTCCGCACGCGCCGCTGCTTCGCAGCGGGTCGCCACCTCAATACCGTCCTCGGCGGTCAACGCCCAGGGATGGCTCAGATCGAGATCCGGAATCTCGGTGGCCAGTGTGTCGGCATCAGGCAAACCCGCACAGGGATCCTCGGCGGTGAACCGTGCGATGGAGACGGCCTTCTTGACGGTATCCGCAATGGCGGCCGGTGACAGATCCCCCGTCGTGGCCGTCCCCTTGCGCTGACCCACATAGGCCGTCACGCCCATGGCCCGATCACGCTGATATTCGAGACTTTCGACCTCACCGAGTCGCACGGTGACCGCAAGACCGGTATCGACGCTGATACCCACATCGGCCGCCGTCGCACCGGCGACACGCGCTTCTTTGAGCGCCCCCTCGATCAGGGCGGCAAGATCGGCATAGGCGAGGGCGGGTGCGGACATTCGTTTTCACGGCCGAAGGAAGCGGACCCCCATTCTAGGCTAGGATGGGCCATGAGGTCGCGCGACGAAGACGAAGAAGTATGGGAGGACGAGGGTCCTAGCAAGAGCCAGCGCAAGCGGGACGCCGAGGCCATGAAGGATCTCGGCACGCGACTGGTGGCGCTCTCGCCCGCGGAATTGGCCGGACTGCCACTGTCCGAGACACTCCTCGATGCGATCGAACTCGCGCACCGGATCACCGCCCATGGTGCTGCCGCACGACACAGGGCCCGTATCGGCAAACTGTTGCGCCATAGCGATGTCGATGAGATTGAAGCGGCGATCCGCGCCCGAGAACTCACTCGTCAGGTCGAGGCACGCGACTTCCATCGGGTCGAGGCCTGGCGGGATCGACTGGTGGCCGAAGGGTTGCCGGCGCTCGAGGCCTTGGCCGCGAGCACGCCGGGCCTCGATCGAAAGAAAGTCCTCGACCTGCTGACCGCCGCCCGCGCCACCGATCAAGGCAGTCAAGCCACGCGGGCGGCCCGGGAACTGTTCCGATATCTGCGCGATGCGCTCGCGCAGTCGACCGACAACCCGTAAAATAGCGCGCATGCAACCGCTAGTCGCCATCGTGATGGGATCGTCCTCGGACTGGGAAACCATGCAGGGCGCGGCCACCGTGCTCACTGAGTTGAACGTTCCCCACCACGTGCAGGTGGTGTCGGCACATCGCACGCCGGATCTGATGTTTGAATTCGCGGCCAACGCTCGCGACCGCGGGTTCGAAGCGATCATCGCCGGCGCCGGCGGCGCGGCGCACCTCCCAGGCATGATCGCTGCGAAAACCTCCTTGCCCGTCCTCGGCGTGCCGGTGCAATCCAAGATGCTGTCCGGTATGGACTCGCTGCTCTCCATCGCCCAGATGCCGGCCGGTATCCCCGTCGGCACCTTGGCGATCGGCCCGGCGGGCGCCATCAACGCGGGATTACTGGCGGCGTCGATTCTCGCCAACAAACACCCCGCGATCCGTACCGCGCTCGACCAATACCGGGCTCGTCAGACCGCCGCGGTGCTCGCCCGTCCGGATCCTCGAAACGGATCTCCGACGTGAAGGTCGCCTGCCTGGGGGCGGGTCAGCTCGGACGCATGCTGGCCCTCGCCGGCTATCCGCTCGGCATGACGTTCGAGTTCTACGACCGTACCGCGGATACGCCCGGCAGCCAGGTCGGCGCGAGCGTCACCGGCGAGTTCGACGACCTCGGCAAACTCAAGGCACTGGCGCGGCGCTCGGATGTCGTGACCTTCGACTGGGAAAATGTGCCCGTCGAATCGCTGCAGGCCCTGAAGGGACTCGCGCCGGTCTATCCACAGCCCAAGGCGCTTGCGATCGCCCAGGATCGACTGCTCGAAAAGACCCTGTTCCGCAAGCTCGGCATTCCGACCCCGGCCTTCGCCGCAGTCGACAGCCATGCGGACCTCGCTCGGGCGATCACACGCATCGGTCTACCCGGCATTCTGAAGACTCGCCGCTTCGGGTACGACGGCAAGGGCCAGGTACGTCTCAGCAAGTCCACCGATGCCGCACACGCCTTTGCAACCCTCGGCGGTCAGCCGCTGATCTACGAGGGATTCGTCCCCTTCGATCGCGAACTGTCGCTGGTCGCCGTGCGCGGTCGTGATGGCGACATCGCCTACTATCCATTGTCGGAAAACGTCCACTCGGCAGGCATTCTCGCCGAGAGCCGGGCACCGTTCGCCTCAGCCTCGCTGGAACGTCGGGCGCGCGCTCATATCCGTCGCGTGCTCGAACACTTCCGGTACGTCGGTGTGTTGGCCATCGAGTTCTTCGTGGCCGGACGGACCCTGATCGCCAACGAAATGGCACCGCGCGTGCACAACTCCGGCCACTGGACGATCGAAGGGGCGGTGACCTCCCAGTTCGAGAACCATCTGCGGGCCATCACCGGTCTGCCACTCGGCAGTACTGCCGCCCGAGGCCACTCGGCGATGGTCAATTTCATCGGCCAGCTACCGGATCGTGCCCGCTTGCTGGCGGTGCCGGCGGTCCATCTGCACGACTACGGCAAGCGAGAGGCCCGCCCCGGACGAAAACTCGGGCACGCCACGCTGGTTCGTGAGTCCGCCCGGGAGCGCGATCGGGCCTTGTCGGCGCTCAAGAAAAGCCTCGGTAAGTCTCCAGACTGAGACCTAAGTCGGGGTTCGAGGCGTCCTCGGACCGTATAGTGGGGCACAGTTGGCGCAATGGCGCTACGGTGCTGCATGTATCTCGATCACTTTCATCTCACAGAACTACCGTTCCGGCTAAGCCCGGATCCACAGTTCCTGTTCCTGTCGAAAAACCATGCTCGTGCAAAGGCATACATGGAATCGACCATCTGGTTCACCGACGGTTTCGTCGTGATCACCGGTGAGATCGGTGCCGGCAAGACGACGGTGATCGAGAGTTTCCTTCGGGAACTCGGACCGAACACGCTGGTCGCCCAGATCAATCAAACCCAACTCAGTGCCTCGGGCTTTCTACAGACCGTGCTCTCACAGTTCGGGTACAAGCCCTTCAAGATGCGCAAGGCCGAGTTGCTGGCGACGGTCAACAGCTTCCTGATCGAGCAGTACGCCGCCGGCCGCAAGGTGGTGCTGATCATCGACGAGGCACAAAATCTCTCCAGCAAGGTGCTCGAGGAAGTCCGGATGCTCTCCGGTGTCGAGACCACCAAGGACAAGACCCTGCGGATCATTCTCGCGGGGCAGCCGGAACTGAACGACAAACTGAACGGACCGGAGCACATCCAGCTGGTGCAGCGAGTCCGCCTGCGTTTCCATCTCACGGCACTGTCGCCTGAGGAATGTCTCGACTACATTCGCCATCGCGTGAAGGTGGCCGGCGCCGGCGACCGCGAGTTGTTCACTCCGGAAGCGCTGTCCTTCGTGTACCGCTACACCGGCGGCATCCCACGACTCATCAACACCGTGTGCGACACCGCACTGCTCGCCGCCTTCGCGCTCGACAAGGACGTGGTGGATGGTACCGCGATGCGCTCAGCCCTCGATGAGCTTCAATGGGTGGAGCGCGCCGCGCAAACCGGATGCCTGCCGGCACTCAAGTTGGTCGAGGCCACGCCCGATCCAGCGGCAATCCTCGGTCGAGTGTATCTATCGAAAGACGGCCACACGGTGTCCGAGCGCGCCCTGGGGTTGGGCCGCCTGATGATCGGTCGCATTGCGGAAAACGACCTGCAAATCGACTCTCACTTCGTGAGTCGCCATCACTGCCAGATTATGGTGACGCCCGAGCAAACCGTCATCGAGGATCTCAACAGCACCAATGGGATGATGTTCGACGGACAACCGACGAAGCGTCACGTGCTGTGTGATGGTGATGAAATCAAGATCGGACGCCACACCCTGACGTACGTCAATGAGCGTCCTAAAGAGACCCTCCCACACGCCGACGATGGCAGTGCGGAGTTTCGGCCCAACGATACCCAGAGCTTCGACCGCCACGCCTCATCGCTCTGAACGGCCGATCGAGCCTGACGCCGTGCGGCGTCCTCAGCCGGTACCCCCGACAGTGAGTCCTTCGACCTTCATCGTGGGCTGACCGACGCCAACCGGTACGGTCTGGCCTTCCTTGCCGCAGATACCCACACCGGCATCGAGCTTGAGATCGTTCCCCAGCATCGTGACCCGCGTCAGCACCTCCGGACCGGAACCGATCAACGAGGCGCCCTTGACCGGCCGAGTCACTCGCCCGTCTTCGATCAGGTAAGCCTCGCTGGTCGAAAAGACGAACTTGCCGCTGGTGGTATCGACTTGGCCACCCCCGAAGTTGACGGCATACAAGCCCTTCTTCACCGAGCGGATGATCTCCTCGGGATCATGCGGACCGGGACGCATGTAGGTATTGGTCATCCGCGGCATGGTGGTGTGGGCAAAGGATTCTCGTCGCCCGTTGCCGGTCGAGGCTACGCCCATCAACCGGCCGTTGAGTCGATCCTGCATGTAACCCGTCAGCACCCCGCCCTCGATGAGGGTGGTGCATTGCGAGGGCGTCCCCTCGTCGTCGATGTTCAGTGAACCGCGACGTCGACTGAGCGTGCCGTCATCCACCACGGTGCAAAGATCACTCGCGACTTTCTCGCCCATTCGTCCGGAAAAGGCGGATGTGCCCTTTCGATTGAAATCTCCCTCGAGAGGATGGCCAACGGCCTCATGCAGCATCACGCCCGGCCAACCGGCGGCCAGCACGACCGTCATCGTGCCCGCCGGTGCCGGAACCGCCTCCAGATTGACACTCGCGGCATGGATGGCCTGCGCGGGCAGCGACTGCACTGCCGGGTCGGCAGCGAGTTCCGACAGGCGATAGCGTCCGCCCATACCCACATAACCTTGCTCGCGCCGGCCCTTCGACTCGAGAATCACACTCACATTGACGCGCACGAGCGGGCGCACATCGGCCGTGTACACCCCCGACGAATTGATCACGAGGATCACCTCGTGCACTGCAGCGAGACTCGCCATCACCTGCTGTACCCGAGGATCGAGGCGACGTGCCGTCTGATCCAGCGACAGCAGCAGCGCCACCTTGTCCTCATCCATGAGTGTGACGATAGGATCCGCCGGCAGATAGAGTCGGGACGCCACCGTCCGTGGCTGAACGTGCACACCCCGGGCGGATCGCGCGCTCACCCCATGCCGCGCAATCGCGCGGGCCGCGCGGGCCGCCTCCTCGATGGCAGCACGGGTGATGTCGTCCGAATAAGCGAAGCCCGTGCGTTCGCCGGCGATCGCTCGCACCCCGACACCCTGATCGATGCTATGACTGCCTTCCTTGACGATACCGTCCTCGAGCGCCCATGACTCCTCGCGTGAGTATTGGAAGTAGAGCTCCGCCTCATCGAGCGCGTACTCATGCATCATCGCCAGGACCTGCTCGAGACGAGCATGATCGAGGCCCGCCGGTGTCAGCAGCAACCGCTGCGCCAGCACCATCGGATCATCGAAATCGGTCATCACAGCACTCATGTCGGATACTCAAGAGGAAGTGGCGAGGACGCGATTCGACAGCGCCGGAAACTCAATCCGGGTCTGTCGCATGGCCGCCAGGTCGAGCGTCGCATGAATGATGCCTGAGCCACGCGGTCGCCGGGTGAGGATTCTGCCCCACCAGTCGATGATCATACTGTCGCCATAGGTCTCGCGACGGTTCGGGTGTACCCCAGTCTGCGCCGCCGCGACCACGCAACAGAGATTCTCGATGGCTCTAGCCCGCAGCAGGGTCTCCCAGTGCGCTCGGCCGGTGGGCACCGTGAACGCTGCCGGCATCACCAGAATCTCGGCACCCCTGCTCGAGAGCTGCCGGTAGAGCTCGGGAAAGCGCATGTCGTAGCACACCGACAGGCCCACGCGACCGAGTGGCGTATCGACCAGCACGATCTGCTGTCCGGGCTCGACATGCGCACTCTCCCGGTAGTTTTCGCCCGGCTTGCCGGGCACATCGACGTCGAACAGATGAATCTTGTCGTAACGCGCGACCGCATCACCTTTGGCGTCAAACACGAGCGTGCTGTTGGTCACCCGACCGTCCGCGGAAGCGCCCTTCAGCGGCAGGGTACCCGCGATGATCCAAAGTCCATGGCGCCGCGCAAGCTCGGAGAGAAAATCCTGTGTGCGCCCAACCCCGAAAGACTCGGCGACCGCACGCTTTTCAACATCACGACCGCCCAGGAAGTTGAAGTTCTCCGGCAGCAACACCACCGAGGCCCCCACCTTCGCCGCCTCACCGACCCAGTGGCCGGCGGTCGCGAGATTGGCCTCGAGATCGGTGCCCGAGGTCATCTGCACGGCTGCGAATACACTCATCGATACATCCTCAATGTTGACTCTCCGGTGGGGCGTCTGGCGCCTCGTGGGCTTGCCCCGCCGCAATGCGCTCGATCTTTGGATTGTCCCAGGAGCCGGTGATTCGGTAGTAGCCGCGCGCGATACCGGTCAACGATTCCTTGAACACGGACGAAAAAAGATAGAGCGCCGCACCGACGGCGGGCCCTGCCGCAAACACACCGGCGGCAGCAAGCGGCGTACCGAAATTGCCGGCGACCTTGGCGGTCTGATCATAATCCCTAGCGACCAGACCCGTGCGCCCGACGATCCCAATCTGAGCCGCGGGCCCCTTGAGTGCGAGATTGCTGGTGTACGCACTACCGTCGCGAAACTCGAAATCGCCCTTGATGCTGTCAAAGGCAAAACCCTTGTCGGTCACATCGCTGAAATCGAGCGTGAGGCGTCGTGGCAAGGCGGCCAACGACAAGAGCCCCAACACCCGACCGGCGCCCGGCTTGACGGTGGTCAATTGCCCCTGTTCGACGTTGATCTTCACATTGCCGGTCAGACGTCCGAGGACATTGCCGTCGATCCCGTCATCCCAAACCAGCTCACCGCTCGCCTTGCCGGATTTAGCCGAGACCGTGGCCTCGAAACCCCAGGCATTCAGGGTGTCCAGCAGATTGCTGCTCTGTAGACCGAAGAACACGCGAGTGGTCTCGTGCTCGCCGCTACGCGACCAGGTACCGTGCGCCGTCCCCTCGAAGGAGCCCCCCTTCAAGGTCGCTTCACTCAGCGACAAGCCATCCGGTATCCGCTTGAGATGTGCGCCGAGCCCGCCAAACCAGTGTTTCTGGATCTCGAGATTGCGCACACGAATGTCGATCTCCGGGAGACGCCGCGGATCGGTCCGCTCCTCACCGCTGCCACCGGCCGTCCCGACAATGCGCTCACCCAGCGCCAACCGCTCAAGGTCGATCGTCAACGGTCGGGCATCGGGCCACTGCCAGGGCACGATGATGGCGCCATGCGCGGCAGGTCCATCCACCGACGCCTGCCAAGCCGAATCCCGCGCCGCGAGCGTAAGCGCCACCGACGGGAACTGAAAGCCCAGAAATCCAAAGTGATCCACGGTGACAGTGCCGCCCTTCAACACCTGGCTGAGAGAGGTGCCGGGCGTGTTGGACGTCTCCACCGCAAGCCATGCCGAGAGATCGTAGGCCGGCAAGTGCCCCTCGATCCAAAGACCGGGCGCCGTCCGGGGCTCCGGCGTGCCACCTCCGAACCGCACCGTACCGCGTTCGAGCGTGGTCTTTTCGCCCATCCGCCACTGCAGCAGCGCGGCTTCACGCCCAAGCGCCGCCTGCGCCGTCAGGCGCGCCGGATGAGGCGTGTCGCTGCGCTTGAAGACCGACGGTGCCTTCGGGGCATCGACCGCAAGGCCAGGATCGATCGTCAGATCCACGTGAAATGGGCGGGTCTCACCCGCGACCTTGTTCAAGGGGGCCGGGAAGCGAAGCGCGAGCCCGGACAGCGAAGATTCCAGATGCATAGCAACCGGCAGATAGCGGGTCTCAAGCTCACGCACGGCAGGTCGCGTGTTGGGCGGCGCATCGTGCGGCACCGGCAAAGGCTTGGGACGCCATTCAAGTCGCGGAACTCGCGCCTCAAGACGCCAGTCCGTGTCGCCTTCGAGCCACTGGCCGCGCGTAATGCCCAAGGCCGGTTGCAGGTGCGCGGCACTCGCGTGTCCCGTACCGGTGATCAACCAGGCGCGATCCCCAGCGAGCTTCGAGGCTCCCGCGACGTTGCTGACGTGCAAGCGCGCGGGGCCGCCAAACGCCGTCAACGACAGATCCGGCACCGCCAATTCCAAATCATGCAGCGAGAACGTCCCGGTGATGTCCCGGAACTCATCATCGACGCCAGGCAGTGTGGCGCGTACGCGAGTCAATCGACCGTCGACCGCAACCGTGCGTTCCGCAAAGCGAGTGAACGGCAGCATGAGCGAGACCTCGGCGCTCAAGCCGCCCTGCGCGGCAATCTTCATGAAATAGTCGCCGAGTTTTGGACCGATCGGCGACTGGCGCAGAAACGACAACGCATCCGCGGCATCCCCCGCGACATGCGCCGACACGCGAAGCTCGGCATCCTTGTAATCGGTGAGATTCGCCGTAGCGTCGCGAAGCGCAAGGCCACCGACGCGGCCGGCCACCGCGTGCGCGCTGAATCCGACATTCTTGAATTCGGCCTCACCACGCGCGCCGGACACGTCCGGGAAATGATCCTGATAATGCAGATCAAGATCCTGATACTTGAGCTGCACGCGGAACAACCCGCCACCGTCGCGGAACGGGAACCGACGCAACTCACCGGACAGTTCGAGATGGGCCTCGGGCAGACGGCCGGCAATAAAGGCATGATCCAGCCAAGCCATCACCGCCGGAGGCAGAATCCGGCCGGGCAGGTAACGGGTCGCGGTCGTCGCATCGATGTCCCGCAACCGGAAATCAAGTTCGAGTTCGGGCGAACGCGCCGATTCGATCGGCAGCCAGAGTGCCGCCCGCCCCGCCGCGGAGCCACTTGAGGTGTGCACCGTCGCATCGGTGGACGAGAGCCGCAGACCCTCCGGATCCATTCGGTAGCCGATGGTCGCCGTGACGTGATCGGCAAAGACCGGCGCTCGCAAGTATTGACGCAGATCAAGCGTGAACTGCGGCGCGCTGACGGCGACCTGGCCATGATCACCCTCGGCAGTCAGTGCCACCTCGAGTCCGGCCACGCCCGGCACGGCGCCAGCGGCGCCGAAGGACACCTGATGGCCGTGCGCACGTCCCTTGAGACGCAGGCGCCGATCCTTGAGATCACGGCTCACCGCAAGATCGACGCCACTCCACTGCCCACCGGGATGCAGATCAAGCAATGTGCTCTTCAGATCTCCATTGGGCAGAAAAGGAATCAGCCGCGACAACATGTCGACGTCGATCTCGGCAGCACGCAAGGTCCCCGATTGCCACAGATCACCACTGGCGCGGGATTCGAGCGTGACATCACCCCGGCGCCAGACTCGAGCCCCTTCTCCGATCGTGAGTCCGTGCACAGCCGCAAGCCAATGCCCGGGTTCGTGCGTCACCACCACTTGACCTGTCAGCGTGTCGATCGATGCCCCCGACACCGGCGTCAAGTCGCGCAGATCGAGACGCACCTCGAGATGACTCGGCACCGCACCGACACCGTTGCCGCGGATCAGCGTATTGCCATGCCCGGTGCGCGGCCACCAGTCAAATTCCGGGAAACGCTCGCGCCAGCGTTCCAGTCGCAGCTGCTGCATCGCCACTTCACCGCGCCAGGCGAGCGTCTCCGGAGTGCCGAGATCACCCTCAAGAACGGTATCGACCGACAGGTCCGCTCCGGCCGCGTCGGGCAGATGAACGCGCCCCTTGAGATGCAACGAAGCGGGATCGCGCTCGAGCTCGAGCGCGACGACATCCAGTCGCCATGGACTCGAGGCCGCCCTGAGATCCTGCACGTTCACCGTGCCGTTCTCGATGCGCACATGACCGACCGGCAGATCCTGTACGGCGAGATGCGCCATGCGATCGTCGGCGATGGACTCGCCCTGACCCCGCAACTCGACGCCGGATTCGGTGAGATAGAGGTCCGTGCGTGCACCATCGAGCACCACCCGTCCGGACATCAGACGTCCAGTCCGCAGGGCTCGCCACAAATCAAATCCGACTCGACCGGCGCGCGCCGTCACCAGCGCCTGCTCCTGACCCGGCATCACGATGCGGGCATCGCGGAAGACGATCTCCGGCCCATAAACTCCAAGCCGCGCATCGACGCTGGAAAATTCAAAATGAATCCCGGTGACGCGGGCGACCCGCGCGACGACCGAGGCACCCACCTCAGGCGAGTTCTGTAGCCACAGGTGGAGACCGAGGACCATCACCGCCAACACGATGACCATCGCGGCCAACACGATCGACAACCATTTTCCGAAAGCGCGCAGTCGGATCATCATGGTCCTAGAGAAGCACCACGTCGTACTGGTCCTGGGCGTAGAGCGCCTCGGTCTGCAACTTGATGGGTTTGCCGAGCACCACCTCCAGTTCGCCAAGCGCGGAGGACTCCTCGTCGAGCAACAACTCGATGACGTCCTGGTGCGCCAGCACCATGAGGCCACGCACCTCAAACTGACGAGACTGACGCAACAGCTCCCGGAAAATCTCGTACGCCACGGTCTCCGGCGTCTTGACCGAGCGACGACCCTCGCACACCGGACACGGCCGACACAGCAGATGCTCGAGACTTTCGCGGGTGCGCTTGCGCGTCATCTCGACCAGTCCAAGCGGCGACACCGATGACACGTGCGTTCTCGCATGATCGAGTGCACACGTTTTTTCCAGCGCCTGCAGGACTTGTCGCCGATGATCCTCATCCTGCATGTCGATGAAATCGACGATGATGATGCCGCCCAGATTGCGAAGACGCAGCTGCCTCGCAATGGCGACCGCTGCCTCGAGATTGGTTCGGAAGATCGTGTCTTCGAGGTTGCGATGCCCGACGAAGGCGCCGGTATTCACGTCGATCGTGGTCATCGCTTCCGTCTGATCGATGATCAGATATCCTCCCGACTTGAGCGAGACCTTGCGATCCAGCGCCTTCTGAATCTCCTCTTCGACGGCATGCAGATCGAAGATCGGCCGCCCGCCCTGATAGAGCTCGATGCGCGAAGCGCTCTCGGGCATGAAGGTGTGCGCAAAATCCAGCATCGCCTGATGAGCCTGTGGGGCGTCGACCAATACCCGAGTGACCGTCTGCCCGAGCAAGTCCCGCAAGATACGGACATGCAAGGGTAGATCGGCGTGCACCAACTGCCCGCTGCTGGAACGAAAGCCGGCTTCGGCGACCACATCCCACAAACGTCTCAAGAACAGCATGTCGGCGCGCAAGGCCTCGGGCAGCGCCCCTTCGGCGACCGTGCGCACGATGTAACCGCCGGTATCACCGGGCGCCATCAGCCCCTCGACGAGCGCCCGCAAGCGCGTTCGTTCCACCTCGTCCTCGATGCGGGCCGATACCCCGACACCGGTGCCCCGCGGCAAATAGACCAGAAACCTCGACGGCAGCGTGATGAACGTGGTGAGTCTCGCTCCCTTGGTCCCCAGCGGGTCCTTGAGCACCTGCACCATCAGCTCGTCGCCCTCCGCCACGACGGCGCGGATGTCTTCGGCGTCCGGACCGGTGAGGTCTTCGGTCACCTCGTCGCGCCGCGCGATGTCAGAGACATGCAGGAACGCCGTGCGCTCAAGTCCGATGTCGATGAACGCCGCCTGCATGCCGGGGAGCACGCGCGACACGCGTCCCTTGTAGATGTTGCTGGTGATGCCGCGATGCGTGGCGCGTTCGAGATGCACTTCCTGCAACACGCCATTCTCCACGAGAGCGGCGCGCGTCTCGCGAGGCGTGACGTTAATCAGGATCTCGGCGCTCACGGGCGATTCTCCACGGTCCAAAGAGGCACTCCTGCCGCCTCCAGGAGACGTGACGTCTCGGCAAGCGGCAGACCCATCACGCCCGAATAACTGCCGGCGAGATGCGTGATGAAACTGGCTGCAAAGCCCTGGATCGCGTACCCCCCCGCCTTACCGACAGGTTCGCCGGTGTCCCAGTAGCGGTGAAGCTCCGCCGGCACCAGTGCCCGAAACGTCACCTCGCTGACCGACAACGCCTCGAGGACGCCAGCCTCGTGCCGCAAGGCGACGGCCGTGAGTACCCGATGCGTGCGCCCGGACAACGCCGCAAGCATTCGCAGTCCCTCACTTTGATCCTGGGGCTTGCCAAAGAGTTCCTGATCCAGCGTCACGGCGGTATCGGCCGCCAGCACCGGCGCCGAGCCATCGGCCCGCCACACGAGTTCGGCCTTCTCACGCGCCACGCGACTGACATAGGCCACCGGTGGTTCATCTGGATAGCGGGTCTCGTCGATATCCGCCGGACGCACCTGATGCGCCACGCCGATCTGTCGCAACAGTTCAACCCGTCGCGGCGAGCCGGACGCGAGAATGATGGTGTGGAAACGGCTCATGCGGACGACCCGACCGGTCACTCGTAAGAGTCACAGCATAGCTCTAGTCGAGCCGGGATGGGCCGTAAATACGCCAGAATATCCGTAGGTTACGAGCCTTTAACCCAGGCGTCGAGCTCACTCGCGATGGTAGGGATGGCCCTTCAACAGACTCATCGCACGATAGAGCTGCTCGGCGAGCAGGATGCGCACCAACGCATGCGGGAAAGTCAGTGCGGACAGCGACATACGCTCGTTCGCCCGCGCGAGACAGTCGGCGGCCAGCCCGTCCGGGCCGCCGATCAGGAAAACAACGTCCAGCCCATCCTGCAAACGCCGCGCCCACCAACGCGACAACTGCGGAGTATCGATCGCTTTACCGGTGACATCGAGCGCCACCACCCAGGCGCGCGCCGGGATGGCGGCGAGCATCTGCTCGCCTTCCGCCCGGGTCGCGCGGGCGGCGGCGCCCTGCGCGTTGCCGCGGGGTACCGAGATCTCGGTGAGCTCGAGCGGCGTTTCCGGCGGCATACGCCGCGCATAATCCTCAAAACCCGTGTTGACCCAAGCGGGGAGCCGCGTTCCCGCGGCCACGAGCTTGAGCTTCACGAGACGCGTCCGATCACACCGTGGCGCCGTCCGCAGCGCCGCGAACATCCCAGAGCTTTTCGAGCGCGTAGAACTCCCGGATGCGCGGCAACATGACATGCACGATCACATCCTGAAGATCGACCAGCACCCACTCGCCCTCGCGCTCCCCCTCCATGCCAACGCTGCGGTAGCCGGCTTCCCGCGCGCGACTCTGCACGCGACTGGCGAGCGACTTGACGTGCCGATCGGACGTCCCAGTCGCGATGACGATCGTGTCGGTCACATCTGACCACTGGCGCACATCGAGCACGACGATATTCTGCCCTTTCAGATCATCGAGCGTTTCGGTAACCAGATCCGTGAGCCGTGCCCGCGGTGGCTTGGCACGGACCGATTTCTTCGCGGCGGTCGGCGCGGCCTTCTTGGCGACTTTGGCCTTGGCGACCTTGGTTTTGGCAGCCGCAGCCTTCTTGGGAGCGGGCCGTGTCGTGGTCGCCCGGCTGGTCTTGCGAACGGGGGTCTTGGCAATCATCCCTGTGCTTCTTCCTTCCGGGCATAGCAGCCCGATTCCAACACAATCTGTCTCACGGCATCGGGCATCAGGTAACACGGATCCCGTCCGGCCGCCATCAATGCCCGCACCTCGGTCGAGGAGATCTCAAGCTGCGTCACGGCATGAATGTAGATCTTGCCGCTAATCGAGTCATGCAAATCACGCACCGTGCCGGTGCCATGATCCACGAGCAGTTCGCCAAGCGGGCCCATCGACGGCGCTCGCCAACCCGGCCGATGCGCCACCACCAGATGCGCGAGATCCAGCAGCGTGCGCCACTGATGCCAACGAGGCAAGCCCAAAAACGCGTCCATCCCGATCACGAGACACAGGGGCCGCTCGGGAAATTCCTCACGCAGTTCCGCGAGCGTCTCGACGGAGTAGGAGGGACCGAGCTTGCGCATCTCGCGGTCATCGACCGTGAACCTCGGCTGACCGGCCGTCGCCGCCTGCACCATGCGCAGGCGCAATTCGTTGCTCGCGAAGGTGGCCGTGCGATGCGGCGGATTGCCGGCCGGCATGAAACGCATCTCCGGCAGCCGGAGCGAGTCCAAAAGCTCGAAGGCGGTTCGCAGATGCCCGTAGTGGATCGGATCGAAGGTGCCTCCGAAGACCCCCATCGGGCCACGAATGGCACCACCCATCGGCGGCGAGACCTGTGATCGAATCGTCGACATCGTCGCTCACCCTGCCCGATTTCGCACGGCGATGCAAAGATCTGTCGCGATTCTCGCCAACGTTCCCCAGGCTTCGTCCTTGCGAGGCCCCTTGATGACGCCATCGAGGCGAGCTGCCTCGGTCAGAAGATCCTGCGCCAGCGAACGTGGGACGCGCCGTGCCGCATTCGCGAGCTGTTCCTTGCGGCGTCGGCCACCCCGAAACAAGCGCTTGGCGCCACCGGCATCGGGCCGCCATTGCAAGATCGACCGCAGCTCCTCGCTGAGACACCACAGCACGAGGGTAGGCTCCTCGCCCTCTGCCGCGAGCCCCTCGAGAATACGCACGGCGCGCGCCGGATCGCCGCCGAGCAAGGCTTCCCCCAACTGAAAGACATGGTAGCGCGCGCTGTTGGCGACGGCAGCGGCCACCGTATCGACCGTGACCACGCCACGTCCGTGGAGCAATGCCAGCAGTTCGATTTCCTGATGCGCGGCGACCAGATTTCCCTCACAACGCTCTGCAAGCAGTTCCGCGGCCTCAGGGCCGGGCTCGAGACCCACCCGCCGCATCCGCGCCGTGATCCACGCCGGCAACTGTTCGGCCAACAGCTGTTCCACGTCCAGACAGCACCCTTTCGTCTCGAACGCCTTCACCCAGGCGTTCTGGCGATCGGCCCACTCGATCTTGTCGGTGATCATTAAGAGCAGGACGTCCGGCGCCGGATCCTCGAGCGCCGCAATCAACGCTTTTGAGCCTTCGACGCCAGGCTTCGGATTCGCGAGCCGCAACTCGACGATCCGTCGCTCGGCAAACAACGACATCGCCCGCAAGCCCGCCAGCAATTCATTCCAATCGAAGCTCCGGTCGGCGAACCAGACCTCCCGGCCGGTGTAACCGTCCTGTCGCGCGCGTGCCCGTATCAGGTCGGCGGCTTCACCGACACGCAGCGGCTCGTCGCCCGCGACCAGCCATGCCTGGGCCAATCGACCCTCGAGGGCACGCGACAGCGTTTCAGGCTGTAAGCGCATCAGGGTCTGGCCATCGGAATGCTCGCTCGCCGGATAAAGTCGGCGACATTGTTCGACAAGGCGACTCGCGCCGTATCGAGTGCATAGACCATGTGTCCGGAAGGGTACAGCTTGACCTCGATGTTGGCGGCCGTTGCCGCCGACATCGGGAGATGACTGAGTTCGTACTCGGCCGCGAAGTAAGGCGTCGCCAAGTCGAAGTAACCACCGTTCATCATCACCTTGAGCTGCGGATTCTGCTTCATCGCCACCGCCAGGTCGGGTATGACATTGGTCGCCTGCGGCACCTTCGTCTTCTCGCCCGGCGGGCGATGCAGGTAATCCCAGCGCTCGCCGAAATCACCCTCGTGCCGATAATGCATGCCTTCACCGAACTTGAGCTCGCGACGCAGGTAGTCGTTCAGAGCCGACACGTACGCCGAGGAGATCGCGGCCGATTGGGGGTCGTAGGCGGCCTCCTTGCCGAGAGGATCCAAGGTCACGCCGGCAAATCGCGTATCGAGACGGCCCGTCGCCCGATCGTCACCGAGCACGTGCTGAGCGAAAACGCCCACGTTGATCCTTAGATCGGCGCGCTCGATCAACTGCGTCGACAACCCCGTGTAGGCGTGGAGTCGCTCGACGATGCGGGCCCGTTCGGCGGCCTCCAGCTGACGGCCCGCCGCGAGCGCCGGCCAGTACTCGTGCATTGCAAAGTGCTCGACCTCGGCCAGGAATGGCTCGAGCGCGGGCGGCGACGTCGGCAGCACATGGTGATACCAGGCGGTCGCGGCATAGGTGGGCAGGGCCAGCACGTAGGGTTGATCGACCGCCGGATTCCATTGCGGCGTGTCGGCGTTGTTATCGAAACACAGGATCTGGGAGAGCAGAATCACTCCATTGAGATCCATCGAGTAGTGATCCTGGAGGTGATACGCCAGTGCCGCCGCCCGCGTGGTGCCGTAACTTTCCCCAAAAACAAACTTGGGCGAGTTCCAGCGGCCATGCCTCGACAGAAAGTCGACGATGAATCGTCCGAACGCGGCCACGTCCTCGTCAACCCCATAGAAGGCTTTATCGGCGTCCGTACCACGCAGATGACTGAAGCCCGTGCCGGGCGCATCGATGAACACCAGATCGGCATCCGGCAACAAGGTCGCAGTGTTGTCCACGAGCGCATAGGGAGCTGCCGGCGTGTGCGCCCCATCGCGAGTCATCACCCGCTTGGGGCCGAAGGCACCGAGATGCAACCAGAGCGACGAGGAGCCCGGTCCACCATTGAACACGAACATGATCGGCCGACGCGCATCCGCCTCCTTGCCGAGGAAGTAGGCGGTGTAGGACAGCGTCGCCTCGGGCGCCACGACCGACTTGTCGCCGGTCTGAGGCTGCTCATCGAGCGGATCACGGGTGTGCACCACCTGCACCCCGGCTTCGGCGACGTAGGCCACGCTACGCCCACCCAAAGCGATGCTTTGGTGAGTGCGCTGTGACTCATCCTTGAGCGGCGCGAGGCCCTCCTTGCGATCTGTGGTCGAGGCGACTTCCCCAGCGGCGCCACTGACCGCACAGGCAAGCGACAGCACGAGCAGCAGTCCTGTTTTCCAGATACCCGACATCATCGACATGACTCCCGGACAACGTCCCTAGCCGTTCATTCCACCAGTGTCACACTCGCCAAGGGCGGCAGCAAGCAAGGTCGTCAGCGACGCGTCAGCGGCCGCTCGCCTGATCGGCCACCGTCAGCACCACCTCGAGGGTTTGGCCATTACCAAAGCGCAAGGTCACCGGTACCCTCTCGCCGGACTGCCACGACCGGGTGAGTCCCATGAACATCAAATGGTAGCCACCCGGGCTCAACACGACCCGCTGGCCTGGCGGTAGCACGAGCGCCGCGACCGGATTCATGTGCGCCATCCCAGACTCCACACGGGATTCGTGCAACGTGACACTCGACGCCGCTGGAGACACCGCACCGACAAGCGTGGTGCTGGGACCCGGATTGATCAGCACCAGATAACCGGCGGCGGCGCGGGCCTCGGGTGGCGGTGTGCGAATCCAGCCGCCCTCGACGGAGACGCCTGCAAAACAGGCGGACGCTGCGCCGAGCCACAGCATCCCAAACCACGCCAGGACTCCACATCGTCGTCGGCCGTCGACCGCCAGACTCATCATCGATACCTCAAAGACGCATGCGACCGGTCAGCTGACCCACCGTATCCAGAACGCCGTGAACCTCGAGCCAGCGACGCGCCTCGTGGGACTCCTGCTCGAACCACGCGCGCGTCGAGCCGAGGCGAAATGTGTAACCCCAGCGATCCATGTCCTCCATCAAGCGCTCGGCACCGAGACCCGGCAAGGCCTCGGCCAGCAGGATCTGGAGGCAACACACGGCATTTTCCTCATCATGATCACCGCCAGCATCGCGCAAGAGCGCAGCCCGGCGAGCGCCTCCCATGCAGATGGCGTGGGAGCACTCGTGCAGCACCGAGTGCACCGGCGTGTCGTCACGCACCCAGACCCGACTGCACTCCAGCCCCGCTTCCGAGTCGCCCCAATAGCTGTGCGGGATCTCCTCGCCCGGCGCGACCTCGCACATCTCGAGCGAAAATCGGGCCAGCAAGTGGCGCAGCGGCCCGGACCATCCGTCCTGCAACCGCAGCACCGCCGGCTCGGATGCAAGCACCGCACTCACGGCCGCAGCGCAGCGAGTTGCCGGAGCACCAGAGAGGCCATGTTGTCGGCCAGCGCGCGACGAATCATCGCCTGTTCCTGCTCTTTCTCGAGGACTGCCGTCTCGTTGAAGCTGTATTCCTTCACGAGCGTCAGATCCTGAGGCTTCAGCAGCTCGACGCCGGCCGCACGGACGCGATAACGAATGGTGTAGAACACTTCGTATTCCGTCGGCGTGTTGGTGGCCGAAATCGACAAGACGCGCTGCCCGGTCCGATCGATCAGCACTTCGACCGATGCCGCATCGCCGGGCGAACTGCTCGCCACGTGGCTACCGGCGACCTGCAGGGAACGTCGCAGTGCCTGATAGAAATCCGTGTAGTGATCGTCCGCGACCAGAACCACATCCGCAAAGACCGGCGCAAGCCGGGTACTGCCCTGCAAATGGAATCCGCAGGCGGTCAACACCATCAACACCGGCAGCAACCAAA
>Ga0164296_1001531_pt1 | contig 24370 bp, 26 predicted proteins | sample GEODES057metaG_FD_113533 | JGI IMG/M metagenome (GOLD analysis project Ga0164296, IMG submission 113533) | Dystrophic lake water microbial communities from Trout Bog Lake, Wisconsin, USA - GEODES057 metaG | ecosystem: Environmental > Aquatic > Freshwater > Lake | place: USA: Trout Bog Lake...
AAAGGTGTTCAGATTAACGGCGCGGCCTATGGAAACCTTGATTCATATGGTACAGGTGCAAACAGTTGGCAGGGCTTTTCGTGTGAAAACTCGATGAGTTTGATGCACAATGGTTCAACCGGTGGAGTCTATGGACAACAACAGGGGTGGTGGTACATGTACTTTGACGGCAATAATACAGATATTCGCTACCAAGGAACTGCTATGGGTCAAGCAGTCAGTTATGGATGGGCAGCTTATGGTACATTAACCTGTAACGGAAATATAATTTCTGCATATTCAGATGAAAGACTTAAGAAAATTGAAGGTTCAATTACAAACGCACTCGACAAGGTGAATTCTCTGGACGGTTTCTATTATGTTCCAAATGAGGTTGCCAAGAAATATGGGTTCAGAGATGATGAAAAGTTTGATATTTGTGAAAGAAAGGTTGGAGTATCTGCTCAGCAAGTTCAGAAGGTTATTCCAGAGATTGTTATGAAGGCTCCATTTGATGTTAAAGAGCCGACTGGAGAAAACTACCTCACAGTCCAATACGAAAAGCTTGTACCTTTACTTATCGAGGCTATCAAGGAGTTGACCACTCGGGTCAAAGAGCTTGAGGTTAAAGTTAATAATAATTCTTAACTTGTTATGTATAGGAAATGATGCCGCGTGTAATTTATTACGAAAAAGAACAAATCTTCCTTTTTTAGGGTCAACCTTTTCAGGAAATATATGTGTTGGACCATCTGAATCCAAGACATAATAAATGAGAACCATAAAGTCTGTATCCTTGTTATCTGTTTCATATGTATCAAAGTGAGGAAGCGTATAATGCCCTTCCGGAGCTCCTATTCTAATTAATAAATTTGCTCTAACACGCAAAAGTTCTTTCACTATAATCCCAGTATTGTCACAAAACTTTTTAAGAATTTTGTCAACTATGTCAAACATAGGAGATACCTTTCCTAATTTGTAAATATAAAACGCATGATAAAAATTTGGTTGAAAGTCGAATATATTTTCATCTTCTGAGCTTGTAGATGGTATTGTTGATTGTGTCAGGTGCCATTCAAAACGGTCATCTGTAAATATATTTTCTATAGAATTTTCCAATTCATGACCAAGAATACCATCCCAAACAAGCATGAATTTAAAGAATAAAATATCCTTAAGTCGTATATGGGTCTTACTATTAATGATCAGATTACACTCGAGAATGGAATGACTGTCACGGGGGCGTACCTTTCATTTCGCAAGCAACATGTAACTATTATACCAGGTCAGTCCGCGACCCTATCAGCGGATGGAGCCGACTCGAATGTAGCTTATACTGCTTGTGCTTCGTACTCAATTTGGGTCAATCAAGCAGCCTGTCAAAACAATTTAAAACCAATTCAGACAGGTTGTATAGATTATGCTATAACAGTGGAACAAACACAAATCCCTCTTCATCAACTCCTGTACGGCTTCATAAAACAAAATGTTTACAAGAACACTTCCGACTGTTAATTTAATCTTGTGTTTTACTAGAAGATGCCGACCATCACCAACTTTGGCAATGTGGTGAGCCAGGGGGACACCACAGCTACTGGAAATCTGACCATTCAGGGAACTGGTACATCTTCATTTTCGAGCCCCCTTTCTGGGGTGACTATGGCGGGGACACTGGCAGTCACCGGTGTCACTACCCACAGCAGTAACATCATTCCCAATTCTGATTTAGGATCTGGAATTGGAACGGCTGCACAGAGGATGGGCAACGTCTACTCCGCCAATATAAATGTGTACTCTTTCGCAAATATATTCACAGCAAACATATGGTCTTCAAATGTGACCAACACGGCAACCTTCCAAAACTCCGTGTACCACTTTCAAAACACCTTTCTCACAGATACTCGGTCCTACATGTCAACCGCAGGTATCATCGTTCCAGCCACGACGGGAACCGCCGGTCTCGGTGGGCCCTCACTCCTCTTCGCAAACTCCTTCCTCCAAACAGCAAACATAGGATCATCAACAGCTCAAATGGCAATGAATGTCACAGGAAATGTGTACATATCAAATTCAATTAATGTCACAAATATATTCAGCGTCACCACAAATGCCTCATACATGAATATCATAACAGGGGGATACGCAAATATGGCTTCTATCAACGTCTTTACAGGTGCAAACATAACCCAACTCACAGTCACAACACTTTCAAATATAATTTCAAGTAACATTGTCACTGCAAATATCCAATCTGCTAATATTGTGTACTCAAATATTCAGGTTCTGAATGTAAGTGTCGGTGCAAACACAACCTATCTGAATGTAGCTTTTATTGCAAATATTTTTACAGCAAACATCATCACTGCAAACATTTTCAACTCAAATATAGGGTCCTCAAATATCCAAAACTTAAATGTGTCTACCGGTGCAAACATCACACAACTCACAGTCACCACACTGTCTAATATGTTTTCAAGTAACATTGTCACTGCAAATATTTATAACGCAAATATAGGTTCCTCAAATATTTTGAACCTCAATGTGTCTACCGGTGCAAACATAACTCAACTTACAGTCACGACACTTTCAAATATAATTTCAAGTAATATTGTTACTGCAAATATCCAATCTGCGAATATTGTGTACTCAAATATTCAGGTTCTGAATGTAAGTGTCGCGGCAAACACAACCTATTTGAATGTTGGTTTTGTTGCAAATATTTTTACTGCAAACATCATCACTTCAAATATTTATAACGCAAATATAGGTTCCTCAAATATTTTAAACTTAAATGTGTCAACAGGTGCAAACATAACTCAACTCACAGTAACAACTCTTGCAAATATTTCATCTGCAAATATAGTGACTGCAAACAACCAATCACTAAACTCGGTATTTTCCAATATTTTGAACCTCAATGTGTCTACCGGTGCAAACATAACACAACTCACGGTAACTACTTTGGCTAATATAATTTCAAGTAATATTGTCACTGCAAATATTCAAACATCAAACACAGTCTATGCAAATGTACAATATTTGAACATATCTTATTATGCCAATTTAGCAAATTTATCTGTTTCCCAATTTGCAAATATAAATACAGCTAATATTGTGACTGTGTTTCACTCCAACTTGAATGTGTCATCGAATGCAAACATTTTCAATATGAATGTGTTTACCGCAAATGTTCAGTCTGTATTGAACGCAATGTATGCGACTATGACTGGGAATTATTATGGGAATGCTTCTGGTGTTTGGAATTTGAATATTTCAAATGTGAGTTCTGGTACTCTTCCATTTTCATCGACTCTTGGGCTTGGTGCTGCGGGTATAAGTATTAATGGTATCACAGGTGCTGCTGGTCAGTATATTACTGCAACGGGCACAGGTTCCGGGCTTCAGTGGGGTGGACCCTCCGCGACAGTTATTTGGGCACAGGTTCCTGGATTTGTTTCACCTCCTATTTACTATGCAACTGCAAATGTTGGTATGGGGGGTCCTTATTCAACTATGAGTTGGGGGGCTGGCTCCTCGACTGTAAACCAGTACCCCGGGACACCCCTTGATGTCTATGGTGGTTTAGGCTCTTTTTCGAACCTTATGGATGCCACATACACAGGTACAATTCGAATTCAAAATCAAACTCCTAATTTTGGATACAATGGTGGGCTTGAATTCAAGACGGGTACATCTTCTTCGGGTTCGGGGCATCGTATTCTTACAACAACAGATTCAACTGGTTTGACCCCGCTCGTTTTTCAGTATAGATCATCCACAAAGACGTGGAGTAATGCAATGGCAATCAACTGTGATGCTGGAAGTCTTAGTGGATATGTGGGCATAGGCACTATGAATCCACAGTATCAACTCCATTTGTATCAACCAAGTGTTTCCGCGACACTCGGCGGTATACTCGTACAAGTCTCACAGACAACTCAACAGAGTACATATTCCTTACAAAACTCTGCGTCGGGTACATGTGTTTTCTATCTCAACGGGTCGAGCCCTTCGGATGGCCCTGCAAATTCTGCGACCATTCGAAACAACGCGGGTGACTTGCGGCTGGCAGGTGCTTCCACTCAACCATACATATATCTCCAGACCTCCACAAGTTCAGTTGGTTTCGGAACACAGACGATGGTGGCAAGTTCAAATGTTTCGTTTTGGTGCCCGAATGTGAGCTCCTCTGGTTTTGCTCTCACAGTGTCTGCAGATTCAAAGTTGGGAACTAGTTTGTATGCCGGTGATCCCGGTCAGGGACAGTTTGTCATCACAGGCGTGACGAGTACACTCAAGCGTCTTGGACTTATGTACGATACATCAAACAACATCTCTCTGATTCAGTCCATGACGGCGGGAACTGGTGCAAACCCTTTGATTCTAAACGGTGCGGGTGGGAATGTGGGAGTTGGTTTGACAAATCCAGTACGCCAATTCACAATGTATGGAGAGTTTGCACTTGTATCACCTTATACCTCATCGTACTTTAATGTTTGTGATGCGTCCGGAAGTAATGGTGGTAATTATACATTGGTCATCAGAGGGCTAGCAACAAGCGGAACAGCACTAGTGAATATGGCTTCATGTTATATTTATGCAAATAATACATATCTTGCAGGAAATTTGGGGGTGGCAGTTACAAGTCCCAGTGATTTGATTCATGTGTATGGAACATCAAATCCAAGCATTCGCATAGATGCAGGGACGGGAGGAACGACTGACCCACGACTCCATTTCTATTCTGGAACATCATTCAGAGGTCGTGTCGCGTATTCGTACGGGGGTGGATACATGTACTACCAAAACGACACACAAGACATAATCAGATTGTACAACGGGGCATCGGGGACTTTGATGCTTGCGCCAACATCAACCACCTATGTAGGAGTCTTAACCGCATCACCACTTGCACGATTTACTATTAGGAATTCATATAACGATGGTTCCACGGGAGGTCTCTGTCTTGATGCAACGGATGGTTCTGTTTACAACATTCGGTTCTATTCATATGTTCAGGCGGGTGGTCAGGTTGCATACAAGTTTACAGTGAATAATCAGGCAGCCTCAAATGACGCCCTTTTCCTTGGGTACAACGGGTACATAGGTATTGCGAATAGCAATCCGGGGTATCCACTTGATGTGACTGGTCAGATACGCGGTTCTCGCCAGATTATATCTTCGAGCATTACTGACGCCGGTCAATTCCGTGCAATTGCAGGAAACTATGGGTCATTCATACGAAACGATGGTTCGGATACATATTGGTTGGTTACAGCCTCTGGCGACCAGTACGGTAGTTGGAACGGTCTCCGTCCGTGGCGTTTCAACAATGGCAGTGGGTACGTGACGATGGACAATGGATGTACTATAAATAGTGGATGTACTATAAATAGTGGTGCTACTGTGAATGGAGGGTTGACCAGTACATCTGCAACATTTTCAAACGGTGACAGTTCGACGATTGTTCTCGGACCCAACACCACATGGGGATCATATCTCTATTTAGGTGCTGGAAACCCTGGAAACACAGTATCTGGACAAGCTCGTCTTCTATCGACAAACGGAAACTGTCATCTGGACGCGGGGACGGGTCAGACAATGTATTTACAGTATTATAACAACGCAGCAGGAGGAACTGGCGGAATACAGAGTTACGAAACTTGGACACATAACGGATCCATGATTGTCACTGGAAATCAAACTGTTTCTGGCCAAATTTTACCATCAGCTGTGAGTAATTCAGGTGGTGGAACTTGGGAGTTTGGATCTGCAGCCTGGACGGGAAATGCACCAGGAAGTACAAGTACAAACTCTGTTACCGGAATAGAATATGTAGGAGGTTCAGGATCACAGTTGTTTACATTCTCATCAGGACCTGGTCAATGTTCTATTCAAATGGATGGAAGCTGTTTTGTAGGCGACGGAATTTCATACAATCCATATGGCGTATCTGGTGCATCAGATGGATATCTTGTTGTACAAAATAATGGATCATTTGGAGGATCAGTTTCAGTTGCAGGTAGTATTGCTTGTAATTCAGACATTAGAATAAAGACAAACCTGACACCTATTGAAGATGCTATTGAAAAAGTGAATAAAGTGACTGGTTACACCTTTGACCGTACCGATATAAAGATTGAAAGACAAGCCGGACTTATTGCTCAAGAGCTTATAGAAGTTCTTCCAGAAGTTGTCCATCAAGACAATAATGGTATGTATTCAGTGTCCTATGGAAACATTACTGCTCTTCTGATACAGGCTCTAAAGGAGGAGATTGCAAAGCGGGAGCAGCTTGAGAATCGATTATCCAGATTTGAAGAGTTTTTCGAATTGGCGCATATGGGCTTATAAGGGAAACGTGATGTGGAGGATTCCCTCGAACAACAATAGCCGAGTTAAATTGCGGGACGAGGAGATGAGCTTTTTCTGCACTTTCTTGCCAACAGAAAAAACCACCCCAATTTGGATCCCATTCTTGATTGAGGTAAACAGTGATGGCGGCTTTTTTTCCCTTATCACTGTGCCAATTAATCTGACTCATCTGATTCCACTCATAGTACTGGATGTACTGAAGGACTTCACCAGTCTGTAGATATTTCTGAAGAATCTTTTCAATCATTGCGCGAAGTGGACCTTCTATTCTAAATATATTTACAGTTCCGAGTGATTTGTTTTGAATACCATCCTCCCAAAAATGTTTGTTTATACTCCACTTACTTTCATTTTGACTATTAAATATAGTTTTAAATATAGAATTCATTTCAGATGGTGTAAATATATTGTCGTAAACACTTACAGCCATTAAAGAATTCTGTCCTTAATTCTTTAATGGATCTTGGAGCATATTTCAGTGTAAGAGGTGTTTTCACACCCGAAGAGTGTGATCTCATCGTTGATACCTATTCCAAAAAGCATCTTCAGAAAGGGGCAACTGTGAAAGATTCGAGTATAGCTCGTAAGAGTAAAATTATTGTTATTGAATCAAATCAGGATAATGAATGGATCTACAGACGACTTTTCGAATTTGCATTTGAATTTAACAAGGAAAAGTACAAGTTTAACATGGAGGGTTCGGTTTTTCAACCAATTCAGTTTACAAAATATGAGGAGGAAGACTACTATGGGTGGCATATTGACAATGGACCTTCGCCACAGACCTGTACAAGAAAGTTGAGTATTTCAGTTCAGTTATCTGACCCTGATACATATCAAGGGGGGCAACTCCAGATTGGAAATTCAGATGACTATTTAGAAATTCCACTTCAAGATAAAGGATCGGCAACTATATTTCCATCATTTCTAAGACATCAGGTGACTAAAGTGACAAAAGGGACAAGGTATTCACTTGTTGTATGGGCAGCTGGTGTGCCTTTTACTTAAAAATTTAAAACTATTTAATAATATGAAGATTGTAATTGTTGGTGGTGGGTCTTCAGGGTGGATTGCTGCATCTACTCTGATAGGAGTTCCAAATGCAGAGGTTACAGTTATTGAATCACCTACAGTTCCGAAAGTTGGTGTCGGAGAGTCAACAATCGATGGATTTATCGAATGGATGAATCTTATTGGAATTAATCCAGAGGATATGATGAAAGACACGGATGCTTCTTACAAGTTGGCTATAAAGTTTGAAAATTTTTTAGTTCCGGGTCACCACTTTTATTATCCGTTCGGGACTTTTGGTATAGAGAAAAAGTACTATGAGTCTTGGTCAAAACGTGCATTCATAGATCGAGAAAGACATCACGCTTTTTCAGATACATTCTTTGCAAATATGGCTTTGATTCGTCAGAAGAAGTTTAAGAAAGATTCTTTATCTTTCCCACACAATTGTTACGCACTCCACTTTGACGCTTCCAAGTTTGGTCCGTGGTTATGGGAGAAATATTGTAAACCTCGTGGTGTAAAACGAATTGAAATTGACGTGACTCATATTGAGACGGATGAGAATGGAATCAACTACGTTGAGCTTGCGGACGGTCATCAGGTCAAAGCTGATCTTTTCATCGACTGCACGGGGTTCAAGTCTCTTTTGCTTGAAGGTGCTCTTAAAGAGCCGTTCAAGAATTATTCAAATATTTTGCCAAACAACATGGCGTGGGCCACTCATATCCCATATATTGACAAGGAAAAGGAGCTTGAATCTGTTACAAATTGTACAGCACTTGGAAACGGTTGGGTATGGAACATCCCAATCTGGTCACGGATTGGCACAGGGTATGTCTATTCAAACAAGTTTATCACGGATGACCAGGCGCTCGAAGAGTTTAAACAACACCTCAAAAAGGGTGGGAGAGACCCTGAGACGCTCGAATACAAGAAAATTCAGATGAAGAATGGAATTCACGAGAGGATATGGGTCAAGAATGTTGTGGCTGTTGGTCTTTCTGCCGGATTTATTGAACCGCTCGAGTCGACTGGTCTATGGTTTTCACACGAATTATCGTCAAACCTTTTAAGAATTCTGTTCAGAGGGGCTCCACCCAACCAGCACGACAGAGACTGCTTCAATCATATATGCAATTGGCAGTGGAACCAGCTTGTGACTTTTGTGGGTCAGCACTACGCCCTTAGTGCTCGGCAGGATACAGACTATTGGAAAGCAGTTGCAGCGACCAAGTTTCCACTTGAAGAGAATTTTGTCAGGGCAACATTTGATCTGTCTGATAGGTTTTTCTCGATGTGGCCAGGCGGAAATGCAATTGCCGCCGGTTTCGAACATTACTTTTATGATCAGACGCATTTTTGGAAAAAGGTTCACCCCAAAAATCAAGACTGGAAACAGATTTACAAGGATGAATTTGATGAGTTGGATATTGCACGCTCGACATGGTGGAAAGAGGCGGAAGGTGCAGAGTCGTTGATGAGTGTCCTTGAAAAAATTCATAATAAAGTGTAAATGAGTTTGTTCCCACTATTTGCTACACCCGTCTTTAAACATAATTTTGAATTTGAAGTTCCAGAACCAGTTGAGTCTGATGTTGTCTTTGAGGAAAAAGGCTACGAAAAGCTTCGCGAATTTGCACTAAAGTGCTCAGGAGACTATTTTTACGGAATTATGAAGGTTTCCCCAGAGACTGGGTTTTACATCACCAAGTCGTACCTCAACAAAAATGTCAGGAATAATAGAAATAGCATAATTACTGGTATAATCATGCTATCTGATGGGTCACTGACATTCACTCGGCACAGTGACACTTTCCAATTTATTCACACTTCACAGAACGAGTTCAACTCCACAGAATTTACATTTAAAATGAAAAAGGGGGATTTTATTGTTTTTCCGAGCACGCTCGACTACACGACAACAGGGGAGACGATTACTTGGTATACCTTTGTGTACAATATTGTTAACGAAAATCTATTTATTACACCACCTCCAGTCTTTGGAAAACCGAAAGTTCACTGGGAGATTATTTAAGCCTTTTCAAGTTTCCAAGCTATAGTAACGCGCATATCATTCGTGTACCGTGAAGGACCGTTCCCTTTGTGAAATATATCAGACTTGAAAAGGACGGCAAAGTTTGGTTGGGGAAATACTGAGATTACGCCATTCTCTGTTTGAAATTCTGTTGTTCCGCCCCATGCTGCTATAGAATTAATATGAATGTCAGTTGCATATAATAAAAATGTCCAAAAATTGTTCTTCTTATTGTCCTGATGGAAATCACCATTTTGTCCATGAAGTTGACCGTTTGCATAAACTCTCTGGAGTTTCCACGGTCCGTGGGGAATCCTTTCAAACAGAGTCTTGGTGAACAACTCATTATTTGAAAGGTCAATATTCCAGAGTTTGCAAGATTGTGGATCCGGAGTAGATCTCTCTGAGAGTGTCCAATTTCCATTATTTATTGTTTGTTTAATCATACTCCATTCATCCGGACTCGTGAAATTTGTAAAATTAAAAATATTAATTGGATCATTTGGCAAATCACTCTTTATATTAAAGAATGTAGTAATAGACCAGCGTTTTCCTTTGCCAGTAAGAGGAGAAACCGCATGGCGAACACACGAAGGAAATATTATAAGTGAATTGTTCTCGATAGGAATCTTTACATTGTCCATATAAAAGTCACCACCCTCGAATTCACCGTCAAATATATAATAAATAATACTTAATACTGATTTATCTTGATGATGTTTATACTCGTCACCCTCCTCGTAGAGACTAATAAGAGTTGAAACATGATGTGAATTTTGTAGGTATTGGAAAACCCAGCTTTTAGAACACAATTCTTGAACAAAAAAAGGGTCGATAATTTTATCAAATATACTATGGATTCCAGTGTTTCCTCGGAGAAAATTTGCCTCTTTTATAAATAAACCTTTGCGTTTTACCGACAAGACATTATCTTTTGTAGCAGCTCCTGTCCTTGATGAATCAAGTAAGTAAGGTGTTAGCTGATTCAGCTCATCCTTGACTTTTTGTAATTTTTCTTGATTGAAGAAATTCTTAATCAGACAGAAGGGGGCGGGATATTTATAAGGTATTATTTCGTACATCTAATTACTTAGAGAATTACTTCTTTAAGATATAAATGAATTCTAATCAACTTACTTCAGATGAACTTGCTATACATATGGGTAACTTGGATGTCTATATAGCCGAGAAAAAATACTCTGAAATAACTGAAGAGTTTCCAGATAAGGAAAAATATCCTTTGTACTATCAGGCTTCTAGACACGAGTTTACAATTGGTCCTGGTGAAATGCTCTTTATACCTGCGGGATGGTTTCATTTTGTCTTTTCAGAGGATTCTTGTCCGGAGACTAGTCTCAACTATGCCATAAACTATTGGTACTATCCTGAAAATGATTGGGTAGAAGAGAATCCGTCGTTTCTTCTACCTAGAAAGGATACGCATTCCTTACCATACATCGATCCCAGAGATGTTTGTGGAAATAAAATTATGAATGTTACTCGTTCTAATCTAAACGGTTTATTTCCTTCAGCGCGCGTCTTTCACAAGTTTAACGGAAAGTGTTATTTTGAACAAATGACTTATGACCAGTTTTACGAGTCGAAAAATCCCAACTACTATATTATTCAAGTTGCAAATACTGATGTTCTGAACAAACATGCTCCAAAGTATACTAAAGATTTGTGGAACTCATCTGCGTGGATAAATTTTGGAAATGCTAGGTCACTTATTCACTATGACGAGTATGATAATTGGCTGTGCCAGGTGAAAGGTACCAAGAGAGTTGTACTCTTTCCTCACCAAGAAAGAGACATGCTTTATATGTTCAATCCTATTCCATTATATATTGCTAATTTGACTCAAATGGCTAAAGATTCAAATACCCAATATATTGCCTATGGTAAAAAAATTCTAAAACCGGAGTTTTATGATAAATGGTCAAAAATACAAGGATTACTACAAAATGACGATATTCTAGCAATCTACAAATCAGAAGTAATGAAATATATATTAAACAATCTCCGGAGTGTTGGTCTAGATATTCCTGAACCTCCAATTCCTGAAAAATTTGAAATTGTTGAGACAAGGGCTTTTGGGGTTTACAACAAGCAACAAGAAAAATATCCTATTTCATGTTTCCTAATTTTAGAAGGAACAGGAAAAATTCAAATAAAAGGGCTGAGAACATTACCTCTCGAAGGAGGTGATGTAGTTATATTTCCGACTCATTTTACATACCCTTACTGTATAGAAGGTTATTTAAAGTTTTTAGTTCCTGTTTAATGAATGAGTAGTATGGGTCATCCACTCGATCTTACTTTCGAGATTACAAATAATTTAAGTCCTTCTCTCTGCAAAGATATCATTGAAAGATTCGAAAAGGATGAAAGAAAACAGCTGGGGCACACGGCGAGTGGTTTTACACCTGATACGAAAAAGTCTGTAGATTTATTGATTAATAGATTTACAGAATGGGATGATGTAGTCAAGGTACTCGATGAAAAGTTGCTCGAAAACTTAAAAATATATCAGGGTTTCTTGTTTGATAAAACACCAAATAAATATATGGTTTTAGACACATGGCACACAGGGTATCAGATTCAGAAGAGTGGTTTCTATGTATGGCACAGTGATTCAAATATAAAGTTTGGGAGAGAAAGAATTCTAACTTTTATATGGTACTTGAATACCATAGAAGAGGGGGGTCATACAGGATTTTTACACAAGTCTGTTAAACCAGAGACTGGTAAATTTTTATTTTTTCCGGCAACTTGGGACTATATTCACTGCGGGTTTGATGCAAATAACAAGTATATAATCACGGGGTGGATGTGGAGAGCATGTCCTTCAAATTAACTTTTTGGAAATCTTCAATACCTTCACAACAATCCCAAAAAGCATGTGTCGGCATGTCACGTAGAATCTTCTTTTGTCTTAGAACTTCAGTGTTGTCCTTGCCCTCCTCCAAGTTTCTCATAAATTGAACATCTAAATCTTGAAGTAACATATTTCTTTCGTTTCTCAACATTTCTACACTATTTTTCTTTGAATTTATAGGGCAAAAAACAAAATTGCCTCCTTCCATTTTATGATATATTAGGTGTTCTTCTGGTATTGGGGCCTCTTTAGGCCAAATACTTTCAGGGTCTACACATTTTATTGAACCTACGTGTATGTGATCATTCATATCATATTCATCTAGATGCCACTGTATATCTGAATCTTCGTGTATCCACATTTTGTGTAAACCTCCGTCGGAATCAATTTTAACATATACATGCTGCATTTTACCTTCGTGAACTGGAGGACCTGGTGGAAATATTGGATCTCTGTTAGCCATATATTATTATTAATATTTTTTAACCTAGAACTGTCCATGAAAAAGACCCTTGCAAACTTTGAGTAGCCGTCATATAAATTGTGCTATTTCCCTGCCACTGCCCCAAAGTTATTTGATTATTACCATTTTGGTTACTTTGATAAGCTGTAGGAATAGCAAAAGCAGTCCAAGCACCGCCAAATTGAGTATTGGTGTTAGCGTATGCAGATTGTGCCTGCTGGTTGTATGCTCCAAACCATCCATATCCAGTACCACCTGCAGACCTTCCTGCTCTTGAAAAAGCATATCCTCCCATAAGTTGAACCTGTGTCCCAACTCCAGACTGATAAGCTGCATAAGCATAGGTTGCATTTGGAGCATTCCCTCCAATGTTACCGTTTGTATAGGTTGCAGTTCCTGCGCCTTGTGCATAGGTTGCATTGGTTGCATTTGGAGCATTCCCTCCAATGTTACCGTTTGTGTAATTGGCTGTACCCACCGTGATATTTGCAGGCTGCCAAACAGCATACTGACCAGCAGCATTTGAACCCCATAACCAACCTGGTGTGCCTGGCTGTCCAGACCAAGCCCACGAGCCCATGGCAGACTGGGCGTATGTTGCATTTGGAGCATTCCCTCCTATGTTACCGTTTGTATAAGCAGCAGCCTGATTAGCATACCCCGCCTGTGGGGCGTACCCCCCTATGTTACCGTTTGTGTATCCTGAGACCTGTGCATAGGTTGCATTTGGAGCATTCCCTCCAATGTTACCGTTTGTATAGGTTGCACCTCCTGCTGTGAAGCTTGCTCCATACCCTGTAAGCCCAGTTCCAGGCCCCTGAAAAGACATCTACGATTACTAGAGAATAAAAATATATCTATATTTTATAATGGGTATCACTGTACCATCTTATACTATTACAGGAGGCCAGACTCTCGAAAATGCATACATCTCTTGCAGATTCGAGACTATTGCCTTGTTATATAACACAAACGGAACATATAATATTCATACTACTGCAAGAGTTTACACTTCTCCTACTGACATATTCACACAAGACAGCAGGCCTTTCGGACTGACGATTACCAAAGACCAGCTGTCTCAACCAATCCATACCATCCTATACACATACTTAAAGACTCAGTACCCCGGTGCCACGGATTCAATTTAATTTAAAACATAAATTTAGATAAGTATGGAGCAAATTATCGTATACGCTGACTCGAAGAACAGGGACGCCAACCTGTACCCGAGTGGTAACTCCTATGTCCTCCACCTGACCAACCCCATCACAACCGTCGCCCAGGTGGATCTCGTCACAGCCAAAGTACCCAACACCGTTTTCAATCTGACAAACGGAACTGCAGCTCTCAACTTTAACGGAACTATTATGAATCTTGTACCAGGATACTACACGGCATCGGCACTCGTCGACGAAATAAACGCCAGACTTGCTACTCAATTTTCAAATGTAAAATGGGAATCATTCGACGGAAAGTTTCTCTTCCAAAGCAACGGACCATTCACTTTGACAGTTTCCAATTCAATTTCAAAAATGCTTGGGATGGATGCAAAGGTGTACACAGGTGTCCCCGCATCAGGGGACTCCGCTTACTCCCAAACCCTAGGATCTGCTTACTACATAAAATCAGACAAGATTGTGGACCTCACGGTGAATGAGTACATCTTCCTGGACATTATTGAACTGAGGACACCCTCTACGGCAGAGGCCATCGGCATGAAACCAGATGGGTCTGGGACCTACACGGGTGGGAACATCAGAAACTCGTTTGCATCCATACCTATGAATGTCAACTCGGGTGCAGTCAAGTCGTACTCTGAGAGCTCAGACTACAGGGCAGAGGTGACCTATCCACACCCAATCAATAAGATTGACCGCCTGACCGTCCGTTGGGTAGACGACTCGGGACAACCGGTGAATTTCAACGGATTCAATAATAACTCATTCGTCTTGAGGTTTCATCAACCCAAAAAGGAGAAGCCACCACCGCCACCTCCTGTTGACATGGTGGAACTTAGAAGAGTTATGGAAGATATGATTACAATTCAAAAACCAAAAGAGACGGATGTGAAGCGGCCTCTTGTGGGTCGATGGACCCTGATTATATTTATGATTATTGCAGCTCTTGGGTACTATGGTTATAATAGGGTGCGAGCTGTTGCGCCTGTTATTGTGAGACCCGTGCCTCCTGGTTGATTGTTTACTTGGTGACTGCGTACATAACCTGGCCTGGCTCCTTCAGCTGCACATTGGTGACCAGTGCCTTCAGGGTCATGTAGACCAGGATGGACAGCAGGGTGGTGAAGATGGCACTCAGCACATAGTACTGGCCGCCATTCTTGCTGACCTGGACAACCTGGGAAATCATGTAGCGGACGGCATCCATCCAAGCAACGGCGGCTGCGAAGGAGAAACCAGCCACAATAGAGTTGAGGGACTGAGCCTCCAGCTGAAGACCAACTGAACCAATAACGCCTGCCATATGTACTATTTATCACGAAAAAAATCTTCGTCAACCTCTTCGTACTCCTCCTCCTGAAGGATCACAGAATACTTCACCTTGGACTCGAGCTCTTCGACTTCAACCTCTTCAATCTCAAACTCGACAAACTCTGTGTACTGACGCGTCGGTTGATAAGGAACTGGCTCATTCTCCATCCATTCACCTATTTTAATTAGATATTCTGTCCTGCTTTGTCTACCGCATTCTTGATTGAAATTTCAAGTGGTGTCTCCGGGACCCACTCGGCCCACGTGTCAAAACACTCATTCATCTTGGTGAACAGTTCCTCGCTGCCTGTGTACCGAGTGAAAGGCTCCTCCCCCTCCTCAACCTCTTCAACCTCCTCCCACTCCTCTTCGTCCTCATCTTCATCCTCGTAAATCTCTGGGTAGAGACTCCCCACCTGCTTCCCAGCGACATTCCGAGCAGCATACATAAGACCCATCTGAACATCATACGCAGTCACAGTGTCACGACCACAAGCCTTGGCATAGTGCGAAGCCAGAACTGTAGCAGACTCCATCACAGGCAAAAACAAATCAGTCACCTCCTCCATTACTTAGTTACCTTGGAAGTTGTTTATCTGACCACCATCTTCCTCATTTGGGAACAAAACTTTTTCGTCTTTAAAGAAGTTGTAACTTACTGCATAAATTCGTATAAAACGAGACTGTGCACTTGGATTCATTGTAAGTTCTAAAATTTGATTGTTAATTCGGGACATGTTCACCTGACCACATGGTGTTGAATTCTCAGGGTCAATGCTAAATGAATACATATAAAACTTTCTGTCGGGGACACGGGTGTGATATTCCATAGCCTGGATGGCACGAAGATACAGTGGGGTTCCGATGTTCTTGTCTATTCTCTCCACGTTGTTCAATTTTAAAACTAAATTAGAAAGCTGTTCTGTAGTACCATTTGTGTAGTTTGCAAGGTCTGAACTAAAAGAACCATCTGTTGTAAAATCAAAACCAAATGCACTAGAATTTTGTATAACTACAAAAATCTCTTTGACTGGATTCATCATGTCAAGCTTCATTCTTACATTGTTCACCCCCTGTGAGGCGTAAAACTCTATTCTCTGAACCTGCTCGTACACTTGAATTTCTCTTTTTAATTTGAAACCGATGTATGCATACTCAACAAGGAGTTGAATGTTGATTGGAAGTGTGTACTCGTATGCTGGAATTGTGAATAAGGATGACTTTTTAAGTATCACACGAAATTGTAAATAAGCATCTTTCATTTCAAACCCTTTTTGAAGACAGGTGAATGGCAGGGGGAGTGTGTATTCAGTGTTTACTGTAGCCGAGGTTGCAGGGTAAACCCGACCAGACAGATACTGGAGGGTCGCCTGTTTCCCCTTTGGTGTCTTCAAATCAAACATCATCTCAATGTACTCACCGTACAAACGCTCAACCATCTGGTCATTGTACATAATTTCAACATAATCTATCATAGATGTCATCACCGAGTCGCAAAATGCAGTGGGCAACACCGGGGTTGTGAATTTTAGATATATATTTGTAATGAGGTCTCCTCTCTTTATAATTTGTGTTGTGTTTTCTGCTCCAAAACGGACATCCTTGTCAAAGGTTAAAACCTCAAGACGCTTGGCAAATGGGACTTGACCGGTGTATTTTTCCAAAAAGTATGTTACTTCTGGGTTTCCTACAAGCATAACATCATCCGCCCCAAAGTAGGCAAGTGTGGCTCGTGCAGCCATGTCTGATATCTCCTGCGAAATTTGTTTATCCAATTTTAATGTAATTGAGAAAAGTTGAACATCAGTCCTGCTATCCCGTTTTCTATTCTGAGGATGTTGTAATTCATAGCATAGACACGAAGGAGTCGTGAGGTTGATGCCAGTGGTGTAACCGTCAACTCGAGTGAAATATCCTTTATTCTGCTCATATTAATTTGACCCGTTGGTCTTGGATTCATAGGGTCATTTGCAAAAGAGTACACATAGAAGGATCTTGTTGGGGTCACATTATATTTTTGAAATGTTTGTACATACTGCAGGTACTGGGCATCCACCACCTGTCGACTCAGAAACTCTTGGCCGTTCAGTTTCAGTCCTAAATTTACAAGACCGTTGTTTGTAAAGTCATACGGAGCCTGACCTGCATTCTGAATTACAATGTACAATTCCCTTACAGGATTCAAGAATGGCATGTTGAACACTCCTGTGGAAAATCCAGGTGAGAGTGTAAAAGAAAGAGCCTGAGATTGTGTTATCAAGTATTCAAGGCGATTCCTAGTCATCCACTTGACCTCGCTGTCAGAAAGAAATCCATACTCAACAACCACAGTCATAGACATACTCTGATTCAGACTCGTAATATTAGATACAAATGTAAGATTAGAAAATGGAAGGAGTGTCACCGCCACTTCCAAGTCTGACCGTCCAAGAGCACACACAGGAATAGACAACTCCGAATTCCCATAAAAGTAAAATGGAAGATTTGTGTAATATGTTCGACCAGGGTCAAACACATTTGATGTGTCGAGCTTTCCAGTCAGAAGCTTGAGTCCCGGCTGATTCTCATATGGTACATACAAATCGTTGTACAACTCAATCTGTTCACCGGACAGACTCTGAACTACCTGTCCACCAATACGCAAATCGGCAGAACCAATAACATAAGTTCCGACAGAGTCAACATATGTATAAACTGGAACCAAGTTGCTGGCAAGGAGACCGACTGAAAATACAGTATTTGAGTATACCGTTGTTGTTGTTCCACTGGTTGCCAAAAATGACACACTCGCGAGTGCAGGGTTAATTGTTGTTGCATTTGGAACATAAAAAGGAATTCCAATTGTGTACGGTGGGAGGAGTCCAACCGAAATTACATGGGTTGCTGATACGGTTGAAGGTCCCGTCACAGACACAGAGACGGACTGTAAAAGATCAGATGTACACAAAACAGCCTGCAAATAATACAATCCTCCGACATATATAGCAATCTGAGACCCGCTTTTTGCAATTTGTACAGTAGCTCCTGTTGTTGTCCACCCAGCTGCGTTAAAGTTGATGGGCGAAGACAAAATAAAAGATGGAATTGAAGGTGTAAACATAAGACCATTTTGTGGATAAGATGATGTTGGACTCTGAGATGTGTTTTGTATAAACTGTATGTACGACACATTCGAACCTACAATTGTATCGGCAGCGACAGTTCCACTCAAATTTTGCATGGAAATATCTATAAAGTATGGAAGTGTGGTGTACTGTACTGAAATTGGAATAACAAAGTCCAAGCTTGGATAGAGTGTCTGACCTTGGTATGTCGTGTAAGTGTATGTGTTTGCGCCACGCACACCCGAACTCACAGAAACACTCGTTAGTGTACTTGTTTGAAAAGCAAAAACAGCAGTCATCAACCAGGTCCCCGTCTGATTAAAAGTAAAACCATTCGAAGCTGGAAGTATTGTCAGTAAAGGATTTATAGATGATGTATAATTTGTGAAATTTTGTAATGCAATTTGTGTTCCCGTGACGAGAGGCGTCTGGACCATACTAATTTGGTCAACGGGTCCCACGGCTATCCATGACCCTGGCTGTATCACACCATTCACGGGAAGCATCCGAACATCAATATACATAAACAATGTAGAAACACCGTTTGGAATTATAACATTTACAGGAATTGTGAAAATTGGAGTTGGGGTTGTCGCCGAGAGTGAAAAAACATGCTCAGATATGAATTGTGCAGTACCTGGGTGGCCGTCTGTTGTTGAAAATCCATATCCAATAGAGTATGTGGCGGTGGGAGACAGAGACACAAAAGACCCTCGAATACAATATTGACCAGACTGTGTAAACCCTAATGACCCCAGTGAAGATTGAAAACAAAATGTAGAACCAGACACTTGAGATATATACAAATTTTTAGACAAATCTAAAAATACATAATTTTGTGATGCATCTCCTGCTTTGGTGACGAGTTTAAAAGGTGTCGATGCGTTTGTAGACGGGACAACTGGATTTTGAACTTGAAAATAAATTCCAGCTCGTTTTGCAGCTGACGGGAGTCCGTTTCCTCGTGTCCACCCCCCCTGTTCAAGAGTAAAGTCGCCATATGAAACAGTTTTACCACTAAAAATAACTTGAGGGTGTGAACTCGTCGATGTCACTAAATAATTCAAGTTTCCATCTGGCAATATATTATCAAAATTCTTTGGATCAAGCCCCCAAAATGTGGCAAGACCCGGCTCAACAGTCACATTCGAGTAAGATGTAAATGCAAACTTGTTGACATTTGCATCATATGTTACATTTGCAGACATTGTTGTCCCTGTGATGTAGACTGTATTTCCAGCTGGAATTGAACTTGTTGTTTGGGATGAAATTGTGAATGTGATGCTTGTTGTTGTAAAAGTTGATACCGTCATGTTACCAACCACTCCACCTGTTGTGCCAATGTACCCTGGAAACATGTTGTAATTTGGGAGTACATTTCCAGTAATAAAAGGGATGGTTATGCTTGTTCCTGTCACGGGTGCGACTGTTGTGCTGACAGTGTACTGTGTAACTGCAGGGTTAGTCATCCACCCAAGAGAAGTTTGGAATTGAGATTGTAAATTCGTAGAGTAGTAGGTGATGCCGGTTGTAGGAGCCCGGATGTACCTCCCGTCAATTGATATTTTAGGAATAAAACCAGACTCACTGGCAATGTTCGACCAATTCCAATCATTTCCAGGATTGTTCAGGTATGGCATGTTGAGTTTCAAAGTCATTCCCCTGACAATGTCCCCTTTGAATGGAATTTTACAAATAGATTGGGTTCCAAAGGCTTGTTGGGTTCCGTTGAAGGGTATATCATACGCCTCGAGCACAAAGGGTGTGTTTCGGGAGTACATACCCTGGAAGTAGGTTACACTCGGGGACCCTGTGAGCAATGCATCCTGCTGTCCCACTGCAGCCAGCTGAATATATCCAGCAGACGACATCTATTAGAAACTGAGGTTTTCTTCTGGACACCTCCCCGCGTCCAATTTAAATTCATAATTTGAAAGTGAAATACAGGAATGAGTTTTAATCTCAAGAGGTTCGACCCCTCAAAGATGAGAGATGACAAGGTTTGTGTTTTCATAGGGAAAAGAGGGACGGGCAAGTCGACCCTCGTCACAGATATCCTCTGGCACAAAAAAAACATCCCAGCAGGTATTGCAATGTCAGGAACGGAAGATGGAAACGGACACTACAAACAATTCATACCAGACCTCTTTGTCTACTCCGATTACAATCGAGAAGGGATTGAAAAGATTATGGAAAGACAAAAGAAAATTGCAGGTCGTGTTGGAAAAGAAAGACTCCCACCCGTCTTCATCTTGATGGATGACTGTATGTACGACAGAGCATTCATGAGAGACACTGTGATGAGAAACCTCTTTATGAATGGACGACACTGGAATATATTCTTTATGATGACGACCCAATATGTTATGGATATGACACCTATGATTCGCTCCAACACAGACTATGTTTTTGTACTCCGAGACAATGTGAAACAAAATAGAGAAAATCTGTACAAGTGTTTTTTTGGAATGTTTCCCAGTTTTGATTCATTTTGTCAGGTGATGGATGCATGTACTGAGAATTACGAGTGTCTTGTGTTGGACACAACTTGCAAAACAAATAAGATTCAGGACATGGTTTTTTGGTACAAGGCACCTATTCGCCGGAATTTCAAGGTGGGGAGCCCTGCTTTTTGGCAGTACCACCAGAGACACTACAATCCGAGACATCAAACCGCATCGACGCCAGGAACTGCCCCACCAAGAGCAAGGGGGGCCCCCACTATTGTTGTAAAAAAGACAAAGTAGTTGATACCAACCTGCATAGCAGGTTGTTCGTGCCTACGGCCCAACTGGGAATGTTTCGTAAAAAAGACAAAGTAAAAAACTAGGTCCTGAGTAGAATGCAAAGTTACGATCCAAATGCAGGGATTGATATGATTAAGGATCTCCCAGAAGAGAAAAAGGAGGGGGTACCCACCGGACTGCTCCGAAATGAGCCTGAAAATAAAGTTGATACATCTCAAATGGCAGACTTTTCATCACCAATTGAGGAGGTGATGGCGGGTCCAGGGCAGATGATCCAAGATGAGATGATGGGACCACCACGGACACAACATGGAAATAAACCAACCCACCGAAGCGACGATTCGGGCGAGGGCAAAAAGTCCAAGTCAAACAATCCTTTTGGCCTCACAGAGGAGCAGTTCCAGGCTGCCATCGCCGGTGTCGTTGCTGTAATTGCATTCTCCAAACCAGTGCAGACTAAACTCATCGCCATGATACCAAACTTCCTGAATGAGGCGGGTGACCTCACAATGACGGGGATGGCTGTCACAGCTCTCATCGCCGCACTCATTTTCTTTTTTGCTAAACAATATGTCGTGAAGTGAATTAGACCAACTCCGCAGGAGTTGTGAAAGCGGAGCCTCACTCTTTTACATTTGGGTTCTTCGAACCCGATTGGCTTTCATCCTCCACCCTTTCCCCACAATACTCTTTCAGACCGACGGGTTTGTACACACCAAGTGATGTACATATAACACGCAGATCTCGAAAGTTGTCCCAAAAACGCTGGGTGTGATCGTACTCGGTCACAGTCAAATGCGCGAGCTCGTGCAGAAAAACATACATCGCCGACTCTATATCCTCCCCATCCAGGCAGATATAGATTTCGTACCCCTTGTTCACATTCGACCCAACAATACCACTGTGCCTGTCAGTGCCTGTGATTATTGCATTTTTGTTACAAATTAGCTTCCACCTGTCCTCGTGCGGAAGTCCCCCTTGAATTAGCTTGTATCTCCGCTTGATCTCTGTCAACATGGGAGGATCACTTGTCAATGATACGACATCAGCAAACACAGCCACTAGAACACCCAGTATTAAGAGTCCATAGCCACTCATCTAGTATTGCTTTACAAAAACAAATTGAGAGTAAATGTCTGACACAAGTCCGTTTGGGGTCTGGAGCATTGGTTCCCACACGAGCATCTTGAACCCTTTACTCTGAAGGGAATCGATGAGCACATTCGGGTCTAAAATTGGTTCCTCCCTGCCACCATCTGCATAAAACGGCCCACCGGTTAGGTTGACCATCAGCCTGTCTCCGCGCAGCTCGATACTGTTCCCTAGTCTGTCTACAAATTTTGTTTTAGAATTCAAAACTGAAAGTACCCTTGTCTTGTCCGGTGTAATCCCGATCAGTTTACCACCAGTCTTTACAGATCTGGAAATTGCAAGTACAGAACTCGCGTATATTTCGGGTGTTTCGAATATGTAGTGTAGTGAAAAGTTGTAGCACACGACGTCGTATGGTCCCCACTTGGACCCCATATGGATATCTCCTGGTGGGAGGAACCATACGCCCACCTTTGACTCTATGGCCCTGTTCTGGGCCTCTGTGAGCGAGGCTTCATCGGGGTCTACTGCAGTAATTTTCAATTTTGGAATGGAATTCCACTTGTGGATGTCACCTCCTCTTCCACACCCACAGTCAAGAACATGACTCCCAGGGGTTACCCAATTCAAAATTAAATTCCGTTTGCATTTGTTATGCAGTCTGCGTAGCTCCTCCATTAGGTTTGTCGGTCTTGTTGTCTTTAGGTGGTAAACACTTAAAGAATCCTGGTCCTGTACTGATAGATGGCTACCCTTGAGCAGGACTACCTGACTGTTCCCGGACAGCTGTTTGCCTGTATTTCATTTGTTGGCCCGGACCAGCCACAGCGGAATGAGAAGCTTGGCATGAAGATTCGTGGTTGTTTTCCGACTCGTGATGAGGCTTCGAATCACGCCAAGCGTCTTCAGAAGGAGGATGCAATTGTTGACATTTATGTTGTAGATATGTACAAGTGGCTCCTGATTCCTCCCGATCGTGACCAGATTGAGGATGTTCACTACCAGAATGAGAAGCTCGAGGAGATTATGACCAAGTACCGTGAGAATCAGGCGGCTGCCGCGGCTATGTTTGAGAAGCGCAAGCGCGACTCTGTGGCCAAGCCTCTTCCCGGGGAGTTTCCATTCATTGACCCATCGGACGAAAACTCAAAGTACTACACAAAGCCAGATGTCCCTCCAATTCCCCACCCCGCGGAAATCCTCGAGGACCTCAAAAAGGAGTTTCCAGACAAGACAATCGAGGAGCTCGTCAAGATGGCGGATGACAAGGTGGCGGCCATCATCGAGGAGCGCCGCATCGAGACCGAGGCCAAGATCCAACAGGTCCTAGACACAGTCAAGGAAGAGTAACTTTATTCTCAGTATACAATATAAATATGTTAATAATTACATTATTTGCAATAGGTCTTGTTGCATATCTTGTTTATATTGCCGTCAAGAGTGTAAAGACGTCTTGTCCCCCGCAGATTTCACAGTCTGTCCACGCGTATGACAATCAGTATGATGTTTTTAGGGAAATGGAGCCAAACTCACAGGTTCGGGAGAATCCGTGGGTTGGGTTTCTTCAAGAGGATTTGACAAAAAATAGAACTGGACCAATTGGAAACTTCACCGGACTTGACGCAAGTTCAGGAAATGCAGTTGCATATGTTATTGTCTAATTAAAAATATTGTTTTGCTTGTGCGACAATCTGGTTATAGACTGCATTGGCTGTAGGGTTGGCGAGCATGTGCTTCTGACGAAGAGCGAGTCTTGCTGCATTTAACCTTTTATACAAAGCAATACCTCTATTCAATCTTTTGTTAATATTGTTTTGTGTACGACCTATAGCAAGTCGAATTCGATTCCTCTCTCTTGCCCGCTGTTGACCAACTTCACGCGGTATACCCGGTATTCTCTGGTTGACTGTAGACATTTTGTTGTGGTAGTCTCGGAGTCTTTGCTCATTCTCTCGGTTCGCCTTGTTGATATTTGCAATAAGACTTTTGACTCGGTTGTACTCTTTTTCAGCAGAAACATTTGGTGTACTCATCTTAACATTAAATTATAAAATTCTACCAGTTCGAAGGACCTGGAGTGAAACTTCTACCAGTCCGAAGGACTGTTCTAAGCAAAGCTTCTTATTTCGCTTCGCTCTGAACAGGTCCTCCGGACCTGGAGTGAAACTTCTACCAGTCCGAAGGACTGTTC